>OLQE01000216.1_pt1 | contig 52033 bp, 40 predicted proteins | sample 1643161 | NCBI WGS metagenome assembly OLQE01 (sample SAMEA3136650, study PRJEB25190) | human gut metagenome
TCTCATGTCAGCATGACAGAGCGAGATCATGACAGCCCAGGAGAGCATTAACACCGATAATACTCCGCCTGTGTCTGATACAGTTCCGCATAGATTCCCCGCTGCTCCAGCAGCTCCTGATGGGTTCCCCTCTCACAGAGTTTTCCGTGATCCAGCACCAGGATCTCGTCGCAGAATTTGCAGCTGCTCATCCGGTGTGAAATATAGACCGCGGTTTTTCCCTTTGTAATATCATGAAATGTCTCATAGACTTCCGCCTCCGCCACCGGATCCAGCGCCGCCGTCGGCTCGTCGAGGATCACAAACGGAGCGTCTTTGTACAGTGCACGCGCCATCGCCAGCTTCTGCGCCTCTCCCCCGGAAATCTCCACACCATCCTCGACCTGATGATACAGCCACGTATTTTCCTGCTCTTTCATCTGCTCCACCCACTGCAAAGCTCCGGCTTCTTTCAGGGATCTGTGCAGCCTCTCCCAGTCGACTTCCGAACCTGCAGCCACATTTTCACTGACTGGTGCGGCGAACAGATGGTAATCCTGAAAGACAACAGAAAAGATATCCGTATATTCCTGGTAATCATACAGTCCGATCGGGATTCCGTTCAGAAGGATCTGCCCCTCTGTCGGTTCATACAGTCTGCAGAGCAGCGCAATCAGCGTACTCTTTCCGGAACCGTTCTGTCCCACCAATGCATAGTGCTTTCCAACCGTAAATTTCAGATTGACATGATCCAGCGCTCTTTGCTCTGTTCCCGGATAGGAAAAGCTGACGTCTTTCAGCTCGAATTCACATTGTCCGTCGTCCCGTTTTTCCACAGGTAGCGTGCCGTCGTACAGACCAACGCACGGATCATATCCTGAAATTTCCCCTTAACCTCGTACTCTTCCTTCGTACCGTGAATCCTGATATAATGACCGTCGGATTCCAGATAAAGAAGATCCTGCTCCTCCAGACGGTAATCTTCTCCGGAATCCCGGAAGATCAGATACCGCTTCTCTTTCCCTTTCTTTTCGGAAATCCGGTTCAACAGGGAGATCAGCTGCCCCGAATCCACCGGCTTCATCAGATAACCCACTGCCTCCACTTCATATCCGTCAAAAACAAAACCGGGATCATTGGTCAGAAAGGCGACCGCCACATTCCGGTCCTTCTTCCGGATCTCACGCGCCAGTTCCATACCGTTCATCTGTTCCATCCGGATATCCAGCAAAAGCAGGTCATAAGGAACTGTCTGATCCAGTTCAAACAGAACCTCCTCCGCGCTGCGAAAAGTCTGGAGGCTGACCATATCCCCGCTTGTTTCCTCCCGTTTCTGCACTGCTTTCCGCAGGTAAATCTCCTGCGCCGTCTCATCGTCACAGTATAAAATCCGCAGCATATTCTGATCTCCTTCCGAAAAATCCTCCCTGAACTTGCAATATGTCCAACTTCATTCATTACACATAACAGTTCTTTAAAATGAGGCATGCGCTTTTAGCCGCGCTCCATGACTGTATAAATGGAATAATGGTCGATGGCATCGCCCGACTGTGAGCTGAGCATGCCATTAACGATATCCTCCCAGGTCACCGTATTGTCATTGGTCAGCACGTACCTTTCCTCAAATTCTCTCTCTTCCGCATCCGAGCTGTCTCCACGGTAATGCATCAGATATCGGTACGTCCGCACATATTCCGTCTCCTCTTCTGTCCAGCGCAGCGTGTAGGTTTCTCCGTCAAATTCCAGATGGAACCGATACAGGATCGGATAATCCTCTTTCACCGATTGGTAATATTCCCTGGAACTTCCCTCCTCGTCCAGTGTGTAATAGTGGGCAACCTGAACTGAAGCCTTCTGTCCCTTTTCCGCAGTCTCCACAAATGTCTGCCAGATTTCCTGCCCGAAAGAAGCGTAACCGTCTTCCATAACCGCACAGCCGTCATCCTTCGCTTTCTGCAGAGCATCCGGTTCTGAACGCTTTGCGGGACTGTACCGATAAAGATATCTGTTTTGCGATTCTTCGGTCGCCGTGACAACACTATTCCCGGAAAGAACTTCCCGATCTGCTTCTGCTTTCGCGAGAACTACCGAACGATCCGGCGATTCCTGTACCGAATAAATCTCCCAGGAAACCGTTTTTGTCCCCGTCTGTTCCGTAAAACTGTCCAGAAGTTCACCCTGCACTGCCATTTCCGGATCTGCGTCTGTCTGCTCATAACGGTAGGTCTCCCCATTGATGGGGAGAAACAGATATCCATTCCAAATGCCGTGCAGATCTGCAGTTGTCGGAACCATCCCACTTTCTTCTGAAGGAGGATCTGTCAGAAAGCATACCGCCAGAACTGCGCAGCCTGCCACCGCCCCGGCTGTCGCCCAGAACACAGGCTTTCTGTAATGCAGAATGTGCCGAATCCTCTTTTTCACATCCTGTTCTCCAAAGGACGGCGGGAATATAATCCCCGATGCAGTTCCTTTGTCCCGCCCTATGCTACAGTCCAGCAACGCCTGTGAATAATCTGCCCGCTGCTCCTCCGGCAGTTCACGGATTACCTTCTCGTCGCAGGCAAGCTCAATGTCTCTGCAGAACAGCAAATACGCCGCCCAAAGAAGCGGATGAAACCAGTAAACGGCAAGGATCAGAAAGCCGATCATCTTCCACCAGTGATCACCCCGTCGGATATGTGCCCGCTCATGCCTGACCACATAAGCTGAAGTTTCACTGTCCATTCCCCACGGAAGATAGATTCCTGGTTTCAGGAATCCAAAGACAAAGGGAACCTCGATCTTCCTGCTCCGGAAGACATTCTCCTCCACCGGTACAGCTTCCGAAAGCCTCAGCCATAACCGCAGATAACTGACCGCCATATATGCCAGCAAAAGCAGTGTTCCCACAATCCAGAGTACTGCAAAAAGCGTCATCGTATCCCTTCCGCTTCCGGTTGGAACAGAAACACCTTCAAAGTAACGATCACCCAGATATTCATTCACGCGTTGATCCACTGGCGGAACACCGGTATGTATCTGAAAACTCGGTCCGGCAAGCAGCTGATCCGGTAAAGTCTGGGCGCTTGGAATCAGGCTGAGCGCACTTTCCAGCGAAAACGGAAAGATCAGCCGCAGCGCCACGATTCCCCACAGCAGAACATGAGTCCATTTCGGCGCTTTTCTCAGAACCAGCCGAACTGCCAGCACCGCCAGTACCACCCAGCCGGCAGAAATACCGGTATTCACAATTTTCAGAAATAAAGCAGTCATCAGCCGCCTCCTTTCCGAAAATGATCGATCATTTTCTGGACTTCATCGATCTCCTCCTGTGAAATTTTCCGCCGCTTTGTGAACGCAGCAAAAAACGCCGGCACAGAACCTTCAAATTTTTTCTCCACCAGTTCGTCAATTTCCGCCGCCTGCACCTCATCCTTTGAAACCAGAGAAGTTACGATGGTATTCTCATTTTTCAGCACACCCCTGTCCGAAAGTCGGCGAAGCACCGTATAAGTGGTTGTCGGCTTCCATCCCAGCTGCTCCCTACACAGCTTTACAAGTTCGCTGCTTTTCACCGGCTCATGTTCCCATAAGATCAGACAGAAGCGATACTCGCTCTCAAAAATTTTCGGCGTATCCATAGGCTTCTCCTCTCCAGAGCACGTGCTCTAATACATTAGATTCTATATTTAGTCTAATCTATTAGAGTTGAGGTGTCAAGCAATCGGAAAAACATTCCATATTTTATTTCATATTCGCGAAAGCAGCACCACCGTCTCCACATGTTCTTCCGCCGTCCACGGAAACATATCCACCGGAACCGCCCGTTTCGCCCGGTATCCATGCTTTCCGAGATACTTCAGATCCCGCGCCAGTGTCACCGGATTACAGGAAATATACACGACTTTTTCCGGCGCCAGCGTCACCAGACTGGACAAAAACGTCTCGTCGCTTCCCGCCCGCGGCGGATCCATCAGGACTACATCCATCGTTTCTCTCTGAGCCGCCATCTTCTGCATGTATTCCCCGGCATCTCCCTGAACAAACCGGATATTCTTTCTCTGGTTCCGTTTTGCGTTGGAGACTGCATTCCGGACGGCCTCCGGATTCAGCTCCACTCCTGTCACTTCCCCTGCATACTCCGCTGCGATCAGCCCGATGGTTCCCGTACCGCAGTAGGCATCCAGCACTTTCTCCGTTCCATGCAGATCCGCAAACTCGATTGCCTTCCGGTACAAAATCTCCGTCTGGACCGGATTGACCTGATAGAAAGACTGAGGCGATACTGCAAACGTACATCCGCACAGCTGATCCTCAATATATCCTTTGCCGTACAGCACAATATCTCTCTTTCCAAGGACCATACTCGTCCTGCGGTCGTTCACGTTGAGAACCACCGTGGTCACTTCCGGATGAAGCTTTCTCAGGGCATTGACAAAATTTCGTTTCGACGGAAAAACCGGCGAGACACAGACCAGAACCACCATCACCTCTCCGGACACATGACCGGTGCGGATCAGCACATGACGCACCAGACCGTACCCGGTATCCTCATTATAAACCTTGATCTTGAAGCTCTCAAACAGTCCGCAGAGATCCCGGACGATCCGGTTCGCCCGCTCATCCTGAATCAGACAATCCTCCACCGGCACCAAACGATGGGTTCCTTCCTCATAAATTCCGGAAACAATGCTGCCGTCCCGTTTTCTGGCAAAGGATGCATGAATTTTGTTTCTGTAATGCCACGGATTCTCCATTCCGATGATTGCTTCCGGCTTCACGATTCCCTTCAGGGTCTTTCGCACAAAATCCTCTTTCCGTTTCAGCTGTTCGGAATACTCCATCTCCAGCAGAGAGCATCCCCCGCACTTTTTCCTGACCGGACAACGTTTCCTGCTGTCCGGCATCTTTTTTCTTTTCTCTCTCATTCTTTTCTGCTCCCCCGCAGCATCGCGATTTCTTTTGCGTATCCGTCCAGCTCATTGGGCGTCTCCAGATAAAACGGAAGATCTCTCAGCGCCGGATGATTAATGATCCGGACAAACGCATCCAGCCCCAGAGACCCTTGCCCAATCTTCTCATGGCGGTCTTTATGGCTTTCAAATGGATTCTTGCTGTCATTGAGGTGAATGGCCTTCAGTCGCTTCAGCCCGATCACCCGGTCAAACTTCTCCAGCACACCGTCCAGATCGTGAACAATATCATACCCCGCATCGTACACATGGCAGGTATCCAGGCAGACGCCCATATGATCAGACAGTTCCACACGTTCCAGAATCGCCGCCAGCTCCTCAAAACTGCGTCCCACCTCGGTACCCTTGCCTGCCATTGTCTCCAGCAGCACCGTCGTCGTCTGCTCCGGCTTCAGGATCCTGTTGAGCGTATCCGCAATCAGACGGATTCCTTCCTCACTGCCCTGCCCGGTATGACTGCCCGGATGAAAATTGTACAGGTTTCCAGGTGTATATTCCATCCTGCGCAGATCATCCTCCATGGTCATCAGCGCAAATTCTCTCGTATGCGTGTCTTTGGAACACGCATTTAAAGTATACGGCGCATGGGCAAGGATCACGTCGATTCCCTGCTCCACCGCAAATTCCCGGAACTTCCTTACGTCTTCCGGATCAATCTCCTTCGCTTTGCTCCCTCTTGGATTTCTTGTAAAAAACTGAAAAGTATTCGCCCCGATCGACACGGCTTCCTTTCCCATATGCAGATAACCTTTCGATGAAGAAAGGTGACTTCCTATTTTTAACATTCTGCCTCCTTGTCATCCACTTGTATCATTCTTTATCCATTCAGCCAACGGAATTGTTACGCGATTCTCATTTTTTCCTCTGTCTGACGCACCTGCTGCGTCATCAAGGCAGATTTGGAAGATCTCTTCCAAACTTCCAGACTTACAGGCTCTACAGATCGACCGACAGATCCACCTTATGATACGGGATTCCCAACCGGTCCAGCGTCTGTTCTTCACGCTTCTGACAGGTAAAGATCACCACCTGGCGCTTCTTGTTCGCCAGCCAGGTCAACGCCCGCTCCAAACGGTATTCGTCGTACATGGCAAAAGTTTCGTCCAGCAGCACCGGCATCTCTTCCTCGCTGCACAGAATATCCATCACCGCCATGCGCAGCGCAAAATATACCTGCTCCATGGTTCCGCGGCTGGTCTTCTCCAGCGGAACATAATAATTTTCCGAATGGATCCCGATCTTCAGATCATCATCCATGGAAACCTGTCGGTATTTTCCGTCGGTCAGTTCGGAAAGAATCTCCGAAATACTCTGTCTCAGGCGGATTCCCACACGGCTCTGCTGCTGGCGGGAAATTTTTTCAATAGTCTCCATTGCCAGCGTCACCGCCGCGATATTTTCCTGCTGCTCCGCCGGTATGGTCAAAGAAGCACAGAACTCCTCATATTCTTCCCGCAGATTCTGACATTGGATCTCTTTTTGACGGGTCTCTTTCTCCAGGTATTCCACGTTCCAGTTCAGTTTCCGTATCTTCTGCTGCTCCGGCTCGATGATCTCCTCATCTTCCTCCCGTGTATACCGGAACATCTGATAGATAATGAAAATAAGCGCCAGAACCGATATGCCCAGTCCCAGCCGCGTAAACAGGGACGAAACACCGAAAAACTGCATCACAGACAATATGGCCAGAAATACCGCAACGACCGCGCAGGCAATTCCATATTTTCTTCTGGTCAGAAACCGTTCCTGCTGTTTCCGCACCTCCCTGGGAGAAACCTCATTTCCGAACATCTCTCTCTTCCGTTCGGTCATCGTCCGCTCCAGCTTTTCTTTCGCTTCCCTGCAGTCCTGTTCCAGGTAAGAAAGACGGCTGTACATCCGGCTTTTCTCCTCCTCCCCGGCCTTCCGCTGCAGCTCCGCTTCCTGTTCCAGTTCTTTCCGCTTCTTTTTCAGGGAGGTAAGCGCCGCCTCCACATTCAGGCTGCCGTCATTGCTCCCCTGATAATTTGCCATGTAGTTGCGCAGTTCCTGCGCCAGGGCATCCCCGGTCCGCGCTTTCAGCTGACCCACAGAGACCGTATTTTCATAAACATTCTCACTGATGCCGCCCAGCAGCACCGAAAGATCCCCGTCCTCCAGAGACAAAATCTCCCCGTCTGTCAGGCAGACCAGCTCATCCTCCCCGGCGCCCTTCGCAAAACTCCGGGTCAGCCGGAATTCCTTTCCGCCGCTGGTAAATTCCATCCGTCCCTGATACCAGGACGCATTTTCCCAGGGTTCATAGCGGCTGTACACATCATTCCCCGCCGCACGGCCACGACCGCGCTTCATTCCAAACAACATACTCCGGATAAACGTATGCACCGTGGACTTTCCGCTTTCATTTTCTCCATAGATCACATTGATTCCATCTTCCAGCTTCAGCACCTCACCGCGAAACCTTCCGAAATTGTTAAGGCTCAGTTTTTTCAGTTTCATCGTTTCCTCCGTCTGACGCGCCTCCTGAGCGCGTTTGAAAATTGTTTTCTACTTCCAAACTTACTCCTGTCTCGCATTCAGCAGCGCTTCCAGTCCATAGTATAGTGCCTTCTGTTCCAACTCACCTTCCGCCCCGTCAAAATATTCGGCATAAGCCCCAATCAGGCTTCCGGCATACTCCCTTTTCAGCTGCTCGATTCGATAAGCCGGTCTCGTCCTGTCCGTCACCTGAACCACATTTCCGGTCTGCATCAGCCGTTCTACGGAAAATTCCAACCCCTCACTGCGAAGTCCCTCCAGGTTCACCCGGTAAATATTCTTCGCGCCCCGGCGTTCCATTTCTCCCGCCAGCTGCTGCTCCAGAGAAAACTGCGTCGTATCCTCATCCACCTGTAAGATCAGATCCACATACTCGCAGACCGCAAAAGGTACAAAAGAAACCCTTGTACCGCGGGAATCGATGATCCCGTCTATATACCCGTGTTCTCCCGTCTGCGTCATAGTCGTCGGCTCCAACGCCCCGGCATATGCCATCCGGTCCGGAATCAGGATCTCCGGTTTATGGATATGGCCACAGGCAATATAGTCAAAGCCTGCCGCAGCCAGTTCCTCTTTTTTCCACGGACTATGCCGGTCATCTCCGCCATGCGCCAGCAGAACATGATGCTGCATCGCCCCCGACGGCCGCACCTCACCATAGAGATTGTCCGTCACCTCACGGCTGTAGTAGCTGCATCCATACACCGCCAGCGAAAATTTCGGAAAATCCACTCTCTCACAGGTCTCGCCAAACAAACCTGTCACATTCTCCGCCCAGGAAAAAGACAGATAATAACTTCCCTTCTTCAGATAATCATGATTCCCCGCCATCAAAACAACCTGCGTATCCGGAATCGACGCGAACAACGCGTTCACTTCCTTCAGTTCTTTCAAAAGCGGCTGACGGTGAAACAAATCCCCTGCAATCAAAAGCAGCTCCGGCTTCTCCCGCCGCGCTGCATCGATCAGCCTGCGGAAACTGTCCCAGATCTCCTCCTGCCGTCTCTTACTCCACGCAAAACCCAAATCCGGTTCCATTCCCAGATGTATATCCGCCACATGAAAAAAACGCAACTTCACCGCCTCCTTTGCCATGAAACTTTCTTCCCATGTACTCTTCGCACAACGCTTTCTCCTGCGTAATTTTCACTCCCTCAAACAACGCTTTATCACTGCCAATTTCAAAAAAACTTTTCAGCATACTCATATTGAGAGATTTTCCAAAGCGTCTGGGGCGAGTGAACAAATGTACTTCTCCCCAATTTTGCAGAAGCTCCGCTATAAATCTTCCAACAGTTTTCCGAGAATATTTTCCTGATATGCAGCCCGACGTTCCCGGCGAATACAGCTCGCTGTCTTCTGCAGCAGCGGATGCTCCACCCGATTCATCCGCGCCATACGGACATCCTCCAAAACCTCGCCGGAAATACCCTGCCTGTAATCCTCTGGCGACATTCTCCAGATTTCCAGTCGGCTGCCGAAGCGCTTCCAGAGCCGATCCGCAATGTCAATCCCCTCCGGATCCATATCGCCGCTGTAGTAAATCTGACAACCTCCGGCTGCAAGCAGCTCCAGCAGTTTCAGTGCAGCCGTGCGGAGCTGTCCGGAAGTGCAGAGAATGGCGGAACTCTGACGGTCGTTTTTCCGGCGGAGCTGCTCCGTCAGAAAACTGAAGACCATCTCGTTTTCCACGACAAAAACTCTTTTCCCAGGCGCATGCACCCTAACAATCTCCCGCAAATTTTCCAACGTGACAGCACAGGGCTCTCTCCGTTCCCGGAACGCGCGAAACGCTGGATGTTCTCCAGCCTCTGTTTCCAGGCTGATTCCGCAGATATGTACCAGACTGGAAACAGAGTCCGGAGCAATGCCGGCTTCCAACAGAATTTCCTTCCACTGATGGATATTTTCCGGAAGTTTTCGTCCCATGACACAGCAGAGCGCGTCTGTAAGAAGCTGTCCCGCCGTGGCGCCCCAGTCAAAATAGTGAGGATTTCCGGAAATTCCTGCCGCAAACACTGCCAGCACCGTATTTTCTTTCTCCCCCTCCTTTGCTGCAGAAAGTTCTTTCAGCGCCTTACCGACATTTGCCATCAATTTCTCCGCCGCCTTCGGATTTTTCCCGAACTCACGGGAAAGCATGTAATATCCGCAGGATTTCGTCTCAACCATCTGACTCGCCCAGAACGCAGCCGCCGATTCTGATCCGGCTTTCTCTTCCTCCGCGAATCTTTCATAAGATTCCCGGAAAAACCGTTCTATGTCCTGCCGCCGTTTTTTCTTCTGTTCCTGATTGGTGGAAAGCTTCGTTCCGAAATAACTTTCCAGAAGCACTCTCATATCTACCGGCGCAAAGCGGGTTTTCTGCAGTCCACGGTCGAACTCAGCAAAAGAGAAACGAATCGTTTCTTCATGGAACGTTTTTCCAAGGATTCCTCCCAGAAGACGCCTCTCTTCCTCCGACACATGTTCAAGAACAATAACGCCTGCCGAACGGCCGTAGGATTTCCACTTTTTCAACAGTTCTTCGAAGCAGCGGCGGTACCCCGCCTGACCACGAAAATATTCTGCGCACTCCAAATTCATCCTCCTACTGTTCCTCCAGAATCCGCTCACGTCCATTCCAAGTATAGCGGATTACCGTCACAATCTGTGAATTCATTGGTCTTTGCAGCTCAGCGATCCGCAGACCATCCACCGTATCATAGCAGCCCCACAACGCCTGCGAATTCATGATATAATCAAAATCCAACTTATGCACCAATTCAAACATACTGCTGATATTCTTGTCGTCCACCCCGGCAAACGCTTCATCCAACGCAATGATACGAGGGTGATCGTTCCTCTCCGCCTTTTTGCACTGCGCGTTGACCGCCGCAAACAGCGGTACATACATTGCCATGGCTTTTTCTCCTCCACTGAACCGGTTAAATGCGGCATTGGTCAGCGGCTTCCTTGGATCCTCCCCGCGCCGGTAATACATCTGAAATTCAAACCATCTGCGGTAATCCATAGCGTCTCTCACCAGATCCATATAATTGATGATCCCGCCGTTTTCCTGAAGTATCATCTTTTCCGTGCGGATTTTACTGCGAAAATGGGATGCCGCTTTCTCAATATCCTCCACAGTCAGCAGTTCCCTGTCCCGAAGCAGAATCTGTTCCAGCTCCGTCACATCGAGTTCCGCCTCGTTCTCCGCCCTTTTTGGTTTCCACTCCAGAGAAAAGCTGAGACCCATCGAAGTATCCAGTTCGCGCATCAGTTTGGACATATCCGCCACCCATTTCCGGCTTTCGGCAATCCGATCCGTCAACTGCTGGCTGATCGTCCGGGAAAGAATATCCTCAAACAGCTTTCTGTCTTTTTCCTGAATCAGCAGGCGCGTCTCATCAATGGCATTTTTCAGGATCTGATAAAACTCTTCCAGATAAACCTTCTTTCCATTCCATACAGACACTGCCAACACCCTTTTCCGCAGAACATTGGCGGCTGTCTTTTCTGTGCTCTCCTCCGATTCTCCCGGAGTATTTCCAAAACACTCCTCCAAAGATGTTCCATAGCTGGCAAGACTTCCATTGTGTCTTTGAAACACCTGGAACAGAGCCTGAAGAAGTTCGGACGCTTCGCGGTTTTTATCGCTGTCCCGCAGGAAACTCAACGCTTTTTCCGCGCATGCCTCCAAAGAATCGGATCCACGGCTCATCAGCAGTTTCAGGGAAAGCTCCTCCTCAAAGCAACTGCGCAGAACCGTTTCCTCACCGATCAACCGGACAAGGGCTTCCTTTCGATCCGGTTCTTCCTTCTCCAACCGTTCCGCACGGTCACCAAGCTTCGCCGTCTCGATCCGCAGATGCTCACATTCCTCCCGGATCGCCTCCAGTTCCCTGTTCAGCTCCTCCAGCCGTACGGCTCGTTCGCGGATTTCCGGGCGATTCAGATATTCCTCATACTGCCGGATCTGAACTCCACAGGCATTCTTCTCTACGGTACAACGCTGCTTTTCCGCCAGGGCGTGATCCATCGTCTGCTCCTCCCTGCCGATGCGGTCTTCCTGATCAGTGATACTCTCACGGCCGCGATCCATCTGTGCCAGCAATTCCCGGCAGGTCTGCCAGATTCCCGCGTATTCCTCCAGAGCGTCTGCCGCTTCATCATACTCCTCGATGGTTCTTCCGTAAGGAAACGGCCGGCACTGCCGGAGCATCTGCTGATAACAGATATCTTTCCGCTCTGCCGCTTCCCGCTCTCTCTTCTCCTGCTCCACCGTATTCCGTTCTGCAATTTCCAGTTCAACGCTACATTTCCGAAGCTTCTCCAGGGCTTCGTTGAGTTCGGAAAAATCCGGAATTGCCCGGTATTCCCGCTCCAGCATATTGATCGCAGCATCCAGTCTGTTAATCTCTTCCTTCTGCTTTTGCAGAACTGTCTCTGCCTCTTCGATGTATTCTTCCAGACGCCGTATCTGGCGTTCTCTCTTTTTCCGTCTCGCCAGCTGCCCAACAAACTCCGCTTCTCCCGCTTTTGCGGCGCGTCCGACAACCATTCCATGTCGAAAACTTCCGTCCTTACCCACAAACGCACTGGCATTGACATCCTCCGGACGATCCGGCGAAGCTTTCCCGAATTCACCGATGCTGTTCAGGATTCGCAGAACCTCTTTCTTTATTCTGTCCGGCAGCTCCTCATTGACGGCAAGTCCTGAAAACGGCGCCCCGCCTTCCTGCCCAACCAGGATCAGACGATCCAGGAATTCCGGACATTCTCTCTGAATCCTCGGAAGATCCTCCCGCGCCGCCACCAGCGCGTCGAGAAGTCCCATGCGCTGAAGCTGCGCCTCCAGTCTTGCACATTCACTTTCCTCCAGCTGAGGTGAAAATTCTACCGCCTTATAGAAGGGAACCGTCTGGATTCCGGCTGCCCGCAGCGCCTCTCTGGAACGTTCCGTCTGATCGTCCCGCTCCGGTTCCAGTTCTTCCCGCTGTTTTACTTCCTGAAGCTCCGCCTCCAGCTGCCGCAGTTCTTTTGTCTCTTCCTCATACTGATACTGCGTTTCCCTTCTGCGGTCCAGCATATCCTGTCTCTGGCGTTCGTAATCACGGCGAAGAATTTCCTGAATCTCTCCGGCATCCGAGAGAGACTGATACTTCCGCACTTTTTCTTTCGCTTCTGTGAGTACCGACTGGTCTGGATGCCAGGAAACCGCCGTCTTTTCCAGCTGGTAAATAGTATCCACCCAGTCGTCCCGGCAGTCCTCCGCCCATTCCCGCATCTCCTCCTGAAGCGTTTCCAACTCTGTCTTTTGCCGAAGAAGTTCCTCCAGACGGCTGGCAGCATCATCATACAGTTTCATAGCCTCCTCATAAAGGCGAATTACCTTCCTGCATTCCGCCAGCTGTTTTGCGTACTCCGCCAGCTGTCCGACGATTCGGGCGGTCTCTGCCGTCTGTTCCTGATTCAGCAGACGAACCGCATTTCCGTGTTCCTCCCATAGCAGAATTTCCTGCTGTCCTTCCAGTTCCCGCTTCTGTTCCTCCAGACTGTCCCTGTGTAAAGCCTGCTCTTCTCTGAGATTCCTGAGCTTCTGCTCATGAAGAAAAATTTGCCCGTTGGCATCGTCCGCTCTCTGCTGCCATTCCTTCTCCCGCGCCTGGAGTTCCTGAAATTTCCGGCGTGTTTCTGACAGTCTGCGATCCACATCTTCCATGTCCGTGTCCAGAAGCCCTTCCCGTTCGGCTAGCAGCATCTTTTCCCTGCCTGCATAGTCGGAGAGTTTCTGCTGATTGTCCCGGATCGCTGTGCCAAGTTCCTGCTTTCTGGCGGTCAGCAGCTCCATTTGCGTCCTTGCCTCAGTTACCTCATGCCGTCTTTCAAGGTAAGCCTGCGCCTTTTTTGCCAACATATACTGATTATACCTGGTATATTCTGTCCGAATGATCTTCACATCCTCAAACGCCCTCTCCAGCGTCTCCAGGCTTTCCTGGATCTCATCCATTTTTTCCATCGCATCGACCATAACACGCAGATCTTCATCGGTAAGCGTCTGCAGAGAGTCGTTCAGAATCTCATAAACCTTGGACGGTCGGAATTCTTTGGAAAGTTTCGGTGCGCGCACCTTAACCAGAAGACGGATAAACTGCTCATACTGTTCCAGCTTGCGAAAGCCGAACACATGCTGGTTTACCAGTTTCTTATATTCCCCTGGAGTATCGGTAATCAGGTTTCCCTCGCCAAGTATCTGCCGCATATCTCTCTTATCATATGGGATCTTCACATTTCCCGCTTCCCGATACAGCCACAGGTCATATCCGATCCTCCTGCCATCCAGGATCAGAAATCCCCAGAACTCCATCGGTCTGCCCCTCTTGGCTCTCTGACCGATTCCAATGGTTCTGTAAGATTCCTCACCTTCTTTCTTAAATTCAAGAAACAGATAGCCGGTGGACTCGTCTTTTCCCTCTTCCCCGAGAAAATAATACTCCATTCTCCGGTCGCTGGAACCAAAAGGATCCAGGCGGCTCGGCGTCCGATCCCCATCCAGGATAAAAGGAATAAAACTCTGCGTCGTAATCGACTTACCGGAGCCGTTCTGACCGCGAAGCAGCAGTCTTCCATTCTCAAACCAGAAATCCTCCTCATCGTAAAGCCAGAAATTTACAAAACCAATACGGTTCATCTTCCATCGGCTGTTCATTGTTTCTCTCCTCCCGTATAATCTTTTGGATAATACCCTTTCAACTTTCCGGCTCCCGGCAGCAAAACCGCCTGATCCCCCTCTTCCCTCAGCAACATCCAGTCTTTCATATATTGCAGGATCCGTTCCTGCAGTTTTTTCTCATCCATCTCCCGGTATTCCTTGCTCCACGCGCTTTTCCATTCCTCCCTGAGTTCCAGAACCAGGCGGACGAACGTTTCCCGCGGCATCCGCAGACATCCGTCCTCGTCCTGCTCCAATTCCCCTTTCCGCACCATCTCCTGCAGCCGCGCACAGATTAGCAGCACCGCCTCCGGCAGCATCGCTTCTCTTGGGTGCACCGCTCCAAACACTTCACTGTCCTCGAGCATCCAGAACGCCGAATTCCTGTGAATATCCAGTCTTCCGCCCAGATGTTCGCCGAGGTACTTCCCGATCCACTGACGCTGGTTTTTCAGGTAATACGCGTCCGGATCGTCAGAATTCTCCCAGTAAAGAGCCGGACATGCGGCAAGCTGCCGATATACCCGGTTGATCCTCCTGGTTCCCCGGTCTTCAGAAATCTCCTCAAATTCTACTTTTTCAAAATCCTTCCAGGATTCAAATCCTGAGATATCCCTGCCGAAGCTGACCGCAAAATAGCGGGAGTATCCTGTATTTTCATAGAGAACCTCTCGTCCGGTTTCCTGACCAAACGCCTCGCTGTTTCCCTCATGCACCCGGAGAATCTGCAGTTTTTCCAGATACTGTAGTACACGTACCAGCGATTTTCTCTGGGTAAAGGACGTCCAGTCAATCTGCAGCGATCCTTTCAGTGCAGTCTCCACATAATCAATCAGTTCGGAAAGAAGAAATCTCTCCTGCTCTTCCCTGTCTTCCAGAAACATCAGGACGGCGCACAGGATGCCGTAATCCTGAATTTCCGTAAATTCCTGTATCCCCATAAAACTCTCCGCATGGGCAGGTATCTTTTCCAGCTTGATCAGATTTTCCGTGTGAATCAGTTTCCAGCCCAGCTGTTCACGTACAAATTTCTGAAACTTCGGAACCTCTCTTTTTACTCTGTAATACTTTTCACGGTCACCATCCCTGCTGACCCAGAATTCTTCCAAAAGTGTTCTTATTTCATCCATACCCGTTATCAAACTCCATAATATAAGCAGGCATCGTCAAGTTTCCGTCCTCACAGCGAAGCACACAGCTCCCTTCCCCGCGGATCAACCGGTACTCCTGTCCATACTCGGTTCTTCCTTTCTGCTCGGAATTCATATGCGCCTGAGCAATCCACTGCAGAAAAATATTTCTCGTACTTTCTGTGACAATATCTGTGATCTCTGAAAAAACAATTTTCCTGTCTTTGATATATCTCAGCACAATCTCCTTCTGCTGCGAAGCAAGCCTCAAATACTGCTCTCTCTGTATCATCTTTTCCATGGTTCGATCCGCAAACCCCGTCCGATCCTTTTTCCCTCTGTAACTTCTGGTGTGAGGTTTCAGCAAATATTCTACCGGCTCTTCCCTGTATACACTTTCATTGATCGCATCCGATTCCCGGGGCGCGTTCGTCCTGAAGTGCCGTACCTGCTGAATTCCAAATACATGGGCAGAGAGACGGTGTGCTTCCTCCAGATTCTCACACTTCAAAAACAGATCCAGAAATTTCCGGTAATCCTCTTTCCGGCTAATTCCCCAGTTCTGCATCTGGACAATCAAAGCCGCATTTTGAATAATGTTCCGGATGACCTCATTGGTAATGCAAAGCACTCTTTTTGCTTCACATTCCTGCTGCTCCGAATCCAGGAACCAGCGAAGCAGAGAGTTCCATTTCCCAGTCACATTTTCCCGGATTGTCGGCTCCGCATTGCTCCGGAACTCCAGAACCGCATGCGGAATATCGAGTTCACTCTGTACCACCCGCTCCAGCACAACTGCTCCCATCTGTTCCCTCGATCTTCTCAACAGCTGCTCGATCCTTCTGGAGTGATGCTGCAGCTCCTGGACAAACTCGTTCAGATAACGGATAAATTTGTCCTTATGAAGAACAAACTCCACCGACTTCATCAGCCGGTCTGCCTTACCGGAATAAAAATCCCTCAGATAATCCTGATAATTCTGGTTCAGCCGTTTGAAATCTTCCTGAAGCAAATTCCACCATTCGTTCACTTCCTTCAGCCCGGCGTGTTCCATTCGTTCCACATCCTCAAGACTTTTTTCCAGACGCACAAAAAAATTGGTGGAAAGACTTCCTGATTCCAGAAAAATATTTTCCAGACGAACTGTCAGACGCTCGATCTCCACCGCATATTCCGACATGGTATATCGATACTGCTTGTTTTTATAGTCGGCAATCGTATACACACGTCCAGGATCCTGGATGGGTGTAAGATTTTTCCATTTCACCAGCGCCGCAAGGTCCAAGTCCAGCTGCTGTATCGTATAATCCGTAAATTCTTCCTCGTTCTTCAGCAGTTCATAAAGATCCTCCCGGTAAAGCTGAAAGTGCATTTTTTCATATTCCCGATAAAAACACCGCATGATCTTCCGATAAACCGGAGCATTGGGAACCGACAGATAAGAAGTTTCATCAATCGCATCCAGCCGCTGCATCTGCTACCCCTCTTTCGTAAAAATATTCATACATTCTTCCAGTCTGTATAAAACAGCCTGACCGTCTACAATTCTGTTTTTCATGTTTTTAGAAAACATCAGATATAACTCTCAGTATACGATAAAGCGGAAGATTTATCCAGTCCCCACAGTACATTTTATATGTGCCAAGCAATCATTCCGCCGACCGAACGATTAACTTATATTTTTAATTAGGGGCTTTTCGAACCCCCTGATTGGTGGTACAATAGTTACCATGATTCAAGTGTCCGAACATCCGGAAGCCGGAAGGCACCCACACATGAATCTTACTACGAAAATTCATATGGAACGGAGAAAATCATTATGAAACTTACGACCGTAAGAGAAATTTACAAAAACCGTGAAGCCTTCCTGGACAAGGAAGTGACCGTCGGCGGATGGGTGCGCAGCGTGCGTGATTCAAAAACCTTTGGTTTTATCGTCCTCCACGACGGAAGTTACTTTGAAACGCTTCAGATCGTATACCATGATAAAATGGCAAACTTTGACGAAGTCTCCAAGCTGAACGTAGGCGCCGCCATCGTTGTCAAAGGTACGCTGGTAGCGACACCGAACGCAAAGCAGCCGTTTGAGATCCAGGCAGAGGAAGTCACCCTGGAAGGCGCTTCCGCTCCGGATTACCCGCTGCAGAAAAAACGCCACTCCATGGAATTCCTGCGCACGATCTCTCATCTTCGTCCGCGCACCAATACCTTCCAGGCGGTATTCCGTGTACGTTCCCTGTGCGCTTATGCGATTCATCAGTTTTTCCAGGAGAGAGGATTTGTATATGTCAATACTCCTCTGATCACCGGAAGTGACTGCGAAGGCGCCGGCGAAATGTTCCAGGTAACCACTCTGGATCTTGAGAATGTTCCGAAAAACCAGGATGGTTCCGTGGATTTCACACAGGATTTCTTCAACAAAAAAACAAGCCTGACCGTCAGCGGCCAGCTCAACGGCGAAACCTTCGCCCAGGCATTCCGCAACATTTACACCTTTGGTCCGACCTTCCGCGCGGAAAACTCCAACACCACCCGCCATGCGGCTGAATTCTGGATGATCGAGCCGGAGATGGCTTTCGCAGACCTGCAGGACGATATGGATCTTGCCGAGGCGATGCTGAAATACGTGATCAATTACGTTCTGGAGCACGCTCCGGAAGAAATGAATTTCTTCAACTCCTTCGTGGACAAGGGACTGCTGGAACGCCTGAACCATGTGGCAAATTCCGATTTCGCACATGTAACTTATACAGAGGCCATTGAACTTCTGGAAAAGAACAACGACAAATTCGAATACAAGGTATCCTGGGGCTGCGACCTGCAGACCGAGCACGAGCGTTACCTGACCGAACAGATCTTCAAACGTCCGGTATTCGTAACCGACTATCCGAAGGAAATCAAAGCCTTCTATATGAAGATGAATGACGACAACAAAACTGTTGCCGCTATGGACTGTCTGGTTCCGGGCATCGGCGAGATCATCGGCGGCAGCCAGCGTGAGGACGATTACGACAAACTGGTTCAGAGAATGAAAGAGCTGGGACTCAACGAAGAAGACTACGACTTCTATCTGGATCTGAGAAAATACGGTTCCACACGCCATGCCGGCTTCGGTCTGGGCTTTGAGCGCTGCGTCATGTATCTGACCGGTATGGGCAATATCCGTGACGTCATCCCGTTCCCGAGAACAGTAAATAACTGTGAACTGTAATTTTTTTGTTTGTCCGAAACTTCAGCAAAAAAAGCAAAATACTTTTCCTGTTGACAAATAAAAATTCCTGTGATAAGGTAATTAGCATGAAACAGGCAAAGATGTCAGAACGACATCTTTGCCTGTTTTTTTTATTTCAAAATACGCGGAACACCGCCACATCTCAAGGATCAAAGGAGGTTTGCAACATGCGTTTATCACCAAAGGAACAGGAAAAACTCATGCTCCATTTTGCCGGCCTGCTCGCGAAAGAGCGCCGCGGCAGAGGGTTAAAGCTGAATTATCCGGAAGCCGTAGCCTACATCAGCTCAGAACTTCTGGAGCTTGCCCGGGACGGTCATGAGGTTACTGAGCTGATGCAGCTGGGTACACAAATGCTGACAAAAGACGATGTCATGGAAGGCGTCGCAGATATGGTATCCGAAGTCCAGGTTGAGGCAACTTTCCCGGATGGAACAAAACTTGTCACCGTACATAACCCGATTCAGTAGGAGGTAGCAGCATGAAAATAGGAGAAATCATCCCAATGGACAGGGAGATCACACTGAACGAGGGAAAACCCTGCGTCACACTGATGGTTGCAAATACCGGAGACCGTCCGGTACAGGTCGGCTCCCATTATCATTTTTTTGAAGTAAACCGCTGTCTGTCCTTTGACCGCGAAAAAGCATACGGATTTCATCTGGACATTCCGTCCGGAACCTCTGTCCGTTTTGAGCCCGGCGAGGAAAAGGAGGTGCAGCTGACCGCCATCGGAGGTACCGGCAGGGTCTTCGGCTTCAATGACCTGACCTGTGCAAAGGTCAGCGACCGGACGCTTCCCGCCGCGATCGAACACGCGAAACAAAAAGGCTTTATGGACTGAGAAAGGAAGGAACGCAATCTATGAGTACGAAAATATCCGGAGAAAACTATGCAATGATGTACGGACCAACCACCGGCGACAAAGTACGCCTCGCCGATACCAGCCTGATCATTGAAGTAGAAAGAGACTGTACCACCTACGGCGATGAGAGCAAGTTTGGCGGAGGGAAAACCCTGCGCGACGGCATGGGGCAGTCAGTAAAAACCTGCAGCGCCGACGGGGATCTGGATCTTGTCATCACCAACGCCCTGATCGTCGACTATACCGGAATCTATAAAGCAGATATCGGCATCAAGGACGGAAAAATCGCCGGCATCGGAAAAGCCGGAAATCCCTCCGTCATGGACGGCGTAACCCCGGGCATGACTGTGGGGGCTTCCACCGAAGCGCTTGCCGCGGAAGGACTGATCGTCACCGCCGGCGGCCTGGATACACATATTCACTTTATTGCCCCGCAGCAGGTTGAAACCGCACTGTACAGCGGTATCACTACAATGATCGGCGGAGGAACCGGTCCGGCCGACGGCACCAATGCCACCACCTGTACTCCCGGTCCCTGGAACATGAAAATGATGCTGAAAGCCGCCGAAGAATACCCGATAAACCTGGGATTTCTCGGAAAAGGCAACTGCTCCGACGAAAAAGCCCTGATTGAACAGGTAAAAGCCGGTGCCATGGGGCTGAAAATCCACGAGGACTGGGGCAGCACCCCTGCAGTCATCGACCACTGTCTGAATGTAGCCGACGACTATGACGTACAGGTGGCAATCCATACAGATACCCTGAACGAAGGCGGATGCGTAGAGGACACACTGGACGCCATTGCCGGCCGCACGATCCATACCTACCACACAGAGGGCGCCGGCGGCGGACACGCTCCTGACATCATCCGGGCAGCCGCGTTCCCCAACGTTCTCCCGTCTTCCACAAATCCGACAATGCCTTTCACCGTCAACACCATCGATGAGCATCTGGATATGCTGATGGTATGCCATCATCTGGACAAACGTATTCCCGAGGACGTTGCCTTCGCGGATTCCAGAATCCGCCCGGAGACCATTGCAGCTGAAGACGTTCTCCACGATATGGGCGTATTCAGCATGATGAGCTCCGACTCTCAGGCAATGGGCCGTGTCGGCGAGGTCATCACCCGCACCTGGCAGACAGCCAGCAAGATGAAAGATGAGCGCGGCGCTCTCCCGGAAGACGAAGGACACGGCAACGATAACTTCCGTGTAAAACGTTACATTTCCAAATATACCATCAACCCGGCGCTGACCCACGGCGTTGCTTCCTATGTAGGTTCCGTGGAAGAAGGCAAGTATGCGGATCTTGTTCTTTGGAATCCGGCATTCTTCGGCATCAAACCTGATATGGTCATCAAAGGCGGAATGATCGTCGCGTCAAAAATGGGTGATGCCAATGCTTCCATCCCAACCTGTGAACCGGTCATCTACCGTCCAATGTTTGCGGCACACGGAAAAGCCAAACATGCCGCATGCCTGACCTTCGTCTCCAAAGCCGCAATGGAAGCCAATGTCGCAGAAACATACGGCCTGGAAAAAACCGTCGTTCCGGTATCCGGCTGCCGTACCGTGACCAAAAAAGACATGAAGTTCAACGACAAGACGCCGGAAATCACCGTAAATCCTGAAACCTACGAGGTGCGTGTGGACGGAAAAGCCATCACTTCCTCTCCGGCGAAAAAGCTTCCATTGACTCAGCTTTACAGCCTGTTCTAAGAAGGAGGAAACAACATGTTAGGTGTCTGCTTATTGTTTGTAGGAATTGTCCTGATCAACAACGGTATGTGTACCTTTTATCAGGTGGATGGAAAATCCGCTGCCGTCATGAACATTCTCACCGGCGGCCTGTCCATCTTTATCAATGCAGTCAATCTTGTGCTTGGAAACTATTACGCCGCGGGAACCGGCCTGCTTTTCGGGTTCACTTATCTGTTCGTGGCCTTCGTCAAACTTCAGAAGCTGGACCCCATCCCTTTTGCCTGGTTCTCCACCTTCGTGGCAGTCAACGCTGTGATCTTCGGAACCATCGAGGGCATCACCGGAAGCACTGCCCTTGGAATTACCGCCGACTGGCGTTGGGCAGTCATCTGGTATCTGTGGGCAATTCTCTGGGGAACCTCCTTTGTGGAAGATATCTGTCACAAAAAACTGGGGAAATTTGTTCCCGTGCTTCAGATCTTTGAAGGCGTCGTCACCGCATGGATTCCCGGCGTACTGATGCTGATTGGCCTGTGGTAATCAGCCAAAATACAGAAAACCGAAAAGGAGACTTCAGAAAATGGTATGTGAAAAAGTTCTTGGAAAGCTGAGCACTTTCAATGTCAACGGGAAAACGGTAGACTACGTAGATATCGACTGGGACGACGCTTTCAAAAAAATCCACCGGAAAATCACCGCACAAGGACGCGACATCGGCATTCGTATGGACGACTCAGTGCTTACACACGGACTGACCGAGGGCGATGTTCTCTACGCGGACGACCAGTTGATCATCGCTGTTCACACGCCGCCCTGCGAAATGATCCGTCTCACGATCGCTCCCGATCACCGGAATCAGATCGCGAAGGCCTGCTACGAAATCGGAAACCGTCACGCTCCGCTATTCGCAGGAGAGAACGACCTGACCTTTCTCACGCCCTACAACGAGCCAATGCTGCATATGCTCAGCCACATTCACGGAGTCAGCCCACAGAAAGCTGTCCTGACACCTGATTTTGAGAAGCGGATCAGCTCCGGTGGCCATGGTCACCATCACTGAACATTCTACGGAAGGGAAAAATATGAAAATGAAAGATCTGAAGAATCATTTTTTACTGCTGCAGATCAATGACTCTCTGTTTCCCATCGGCGGCTACTCCCATTCCTATGGTCTGGAAACCTATATCCAGAAAGGAATCGTACACAACTCGGAGCTTGCCGCCGAGTACATCCGAAAACGTCTGCTCTATAATTTTCTTTACACGGATTTTCTCGCCGTTCGCCTCGCCTACGACGCCGCTCTGCAGGAGGACGAGACCGCCATCGACGAGTTGGAGGATCAGATGGAGGCTTCAAGAATCCCCTCGGAACTTCGGGAGGCTTCCAGAAAGCTGGGGAGCCGTTTTATCAAGACTCTGCTCCATATGCAGATCACTCCCCCATCTGGTTTTTTCTCCCGCTACCTGCAGGTACGCCGCGGAAAAACCACCTGCCATCCCTGTGCTTACGGTGTTCTGTGCGCCTGCATGGGGATGGATCGGACGGAGGTTCTGTCCGCCTTTCTCTATGCCCAGACCTCCGCGATGGTCACCAACTGCGTGAAAACAATCCCTTTGAGCCAGTCGGACGGACAAAAAATTCTGTTTTCCCTGGAGCCGCTGATGGAAAACATGATTCAGCTTGTGGAACAGATCGGCGCGGAAATGCTCTGCGCATCTACTCCCGCCTTCGATCTGCGCAGCATGGAACACGAAACCCTCTATTCCAGACTTTATATGTCTTAAAGATACAATAAAAATACAGTCTGTCTGAAGCATTACAAAAAAACAAGATAAAAAATGAATCAGGAGGAATTCTTTTATGTCATATGTAAAAATCGGCGTTGCCGGACCTGTCGGTTCCGGAAAAACCGCACTGATCGAAGCACTGACCCGGCGCATGGCAAAGGATTACAGTATCGGAGTCATCACCAACGACATCTACACGAAAGAAGACGCGGAATTTCTCGCCAAAAACAGTGTCCTTTCCATCGAACGGATCATCGGTGTCGAGACCGGCGGATGCCCCCACACGGCAATCCGCGAGGACGCGTCCATGAATCTGGAGGCCGTGGATGAAATGCTGGAGCGCTTTCCCGACATTGAACTTCTGTTTATCGAGAGCGGCGGCGACAATCTTTCCGCCACCTTCTCCCCGGAGCTGGTGGACGCAACCATCTTCGTCATCGATGTGTCCGAGGGCGATAAGATTCCCCGGAAAGGCGGCCCCGGAATCACCCGCTCCGATCTTCTTGTGATCAATAAAATCGACCTGGCTCCCTATGTGGGTGCAAGTCTGGAGGTCATGGAACGTGACTCAGAAAAAATGCGCCAGGGCAGGCCATTTCTCTTCACCAACATCCGCAGTGGAGAGCATGTGGACGATGTGATCCAATGGTTGAAAAAGAACGTACTCCTGGAAGGAATGTAAATCTATGGAAAAAACTTCTGTACTGGTACAGGACACCGGCGGCAACTCCTTCGGAAAAGTCTCCCGTCTCTCCCTGACCGCAGCGGTCAGCGAAGACAGGACGATTCTGCAGGATGTCCGCTTTACTGCCCCCTACAAAATCATGCACCCGTTCCGGAAACCGGACGGCAGTATCCAGGTTATGCTGCTCTCGGCGTCCGCAGGAATTATGGACGGCGACCGTCAGGAATTTGACCTGAATATCCGGGAAGGCGCCTCTGTGGAGTTTATCTCCCAGTCCTACGAAAAAATCCACCAGATGAAAGAAGGACATGCAAAAAGGCAGGTGCACGTCCATGTAGCCTCCCACGCATCCTTCTGTTTTCATCCGCAGCCGACAATTCCTTTCGCCGGCTCCGCCTTCGAAAACCGGATGAGAATCGACCTGGATGACGAAACCTCCCGGTTCTGCATGTGCGAAATTTTTTCCTGCGGCCGCAGCGCCCGCCAGGAATACTTCGCCTACCGTTTCTACCACAGTCTGACGGAAATTTACCGTCAGGGCACGATAATCTACCGGGACAACACCCGGTACGATCCGGCTTTGTTCGATATGGGAGGAATGGGCATGTACGAATCCCGCACCCATCTGGCAAGTCTGTTCCTGACCCGGCCGGAAGATCCCGTTCAGACACTCCGCCAGATCAGAGCCTTCCTGGAAGAGCAGGAAGACGCAGAAGGCGCAGCTACCATACTATCCAAAGGAGATCTGGCCGTCCGCATTCTGGGCAGCCGTGCTCAGCGGCTGGAAGAGCTGAGCAGCCGGATCCTGAATCTATAAGTTTCAAAAACAACAGAACCCGCTCCGTCGCACCCGGAGCGGGTTCTGTTGTTATATCGTATAGATTCAGAATTATCGTTATTACATATAACTCATAAAGATATTTCCCTGGGCAGCAAACGCATTTGTGCTGTCCTGCTGCCCCATCGGCGTCGTCTGCTGCGTCGCCGGATCATAGAGCAGCGTATTGTTGAACTGGTCATATCCCACGATCACCACATTCTGTTTGCCGTCCGCGTTGAGACGCGCAACCACCGGATGTCCCTGTGCCACCAGATACAGGACGCTGTCCAGACTGCATCCGGTCAGGTTCATCAAGGTTTCTCCTTCACCGAGCGATGCCTGCAGCGCCGCCTCATCCAGCGAAGCGTTCCGGAATGCCTCCGGAAGAGATGCCGGGTCAATCTGTGCCGATGTGGGACGGTTTCCACGCTCCCATACATAAGCCTGATCCTGATTCAGAACCACGCCCACCTGGCTGTCCGCCGCCTGGATTGCCTGTGCCGGACTGCTCAGGATGCTCTGCAGTTCTCCCTTTGCATAGACAAAGTATGCGGGATCATCTCCCTGCTCATAATTGATTGTCAGCGAAGCCGTGGAATCTTTCTGATAATATCTCGTTTCCACCTTCAGCAGATTCGTCGTCTTTCCTTCTTCCGGGAACTCCAGCACCATCTGCTGCTCCCTGCGCTCGCCGATGGTCGCCATGCGACTGGTCACGACCGTCTCTGCCTGCTGCTCTCCGTTCATGATATGATCCTGCGAGGTCTCCACATAGCCGTCACCCTGGCGGACCACCCGATCCATCTCCAACAGGCCATTGGAAACCGCGATTCCTGTCACATACACGCCGTCCTGGTGGTACTCTTTTTTGACCGTTCCGTCCATTCCCTGGATCCGGATGGTATTCATCGCAAAGGTCTGGTTTCCGGACACATCTGTGACAATATCTGCATCATTGGCGATTCCGTAGACGAAATCATCGTTGATAAATCCAAGGGCTTTGATCTTCTGTCCTTCCGACGCCGTCAGCTGCATGGTTTCCTGCGTTTCCAGACTCATCACCATAATCTCAGAAGCCTGATTGGCGCTTTCCGCGGTCATCCACGCTACGTTCGCCTGACTTTGAGAAACCACGAAACAGTCCTTCGCGATTCCGTCCTGGATCACCTGGCAGCTTCCGTCGCTGAGTTCCATCTGGTACAGCGCGCCGTTCAGATACAGGTACGTCTTGTCATCGGTGCTTACATAAGACAGGACATCCAGATTCTGGCGCAGAACCTGATAAGAAACCGTCGACGGGATAAACAGTTCTTCCTGTGCCACCTGGCGCTCCGCGTGGAAGTTATACACCGCCACACCTGTTTCTCCCTCATGTTTTCCACGGTTCATATATCCATAAACCACAAAGGTAAGATCCCCTGACTCAGATACACGAACAATCCGGATATCATGGGCATCATTTTGATACCGTTCATCCAGTCCGGATTCTCCGTCCTCCCGGAAACTGAACACTCTGGTACATTTGTTGGCGCTGCGATTGTAGGACCACAGATCACCATTCACCACAAAGGCGACGATATCTCCCGCAGTGCTTGCCACATACTGCGTGTCCTGCGGCACCACACCGAGATTGATCCCCTTGCTGGTCAGAACCGGAAGATCCGCATCAAAAACCTGCGTCGCGCTCCGCTCAAAATCCAGCAGCGCCACACGGTCGGAAGCTCTTCTCATCCGATAGAAGTCCGTTACCGTGTAATATTCCACATTTCCGTCGTCGTCTGTGGAACTGATCATATAATCCACGGAAATACTTGCCGTTGTCTCATTGATCTCATTGACCCTTGGCACTCCCGTCTTCACCAGCTGCGGCGCCAGATTGCCCCAGCTGATCTGATCCACGCTGGAATGAATGTCCACATTCTGGAAAGAGTCATTGGCGTTGGAGCTGTTGGATTCCATGTAGTCGCTCAGACTCTCCGCCGCGCTCTTGTCCAGACAAGTCTGATAAAACCTATTTGCAAACTCCAGATAATCGGTCATGGTCACACCGGAGCGCTGCACCAGACGGGTATAATAATACGCGGACTCTCCGCTCTCCAATTCGATCTGAAACTCCAGAATATATTCCTGATTCAGCAGAATCGGCGTATCCAGACGGACATCCGCTCTCTGATAACCATTATCCTCAGAAAAATTTCTGATCGCGGAATTTTCCACAATTTCCGTGCCGTCTGTGTTTTTCACAGTGTAAATCACACTGCTGATCTCCTGCCCCTTGGTGTCCACCGCCACTTTCAGATTTCTGTCCGTAGGCAGCAGCGTCAGGTGATCCCTCACCGTGGTGCCGTCCATCTGCGCTTTATTTCCAAACATCGGATTGATCAGAATGTCCCCCTCCTGCATATAAAGCACCGGCAGGACCGCCGCCTCCATCTCAACCGCTTCCACCGTGTCTTCCTGGTTGCGAATATGCGAAAACACCACGACTCCCGCTGCGAACACCAGCAGGAGTACAATTACCCTGGTCAGAATCTTTTTCAGCATCCGTCCCCCTCCTTATCTGTAAGAAGGGATGCCAGCGTCGGCTGTACATGCAGAAATTCCATACATTTCTTCAGCTCGTCCGGCAGATCTTTGCCCGCCTCACGCTTTTTCACAGCCCGGATCAGCAGATTCTTCGGCGTATGTTCCATATCGATAAATTCCAGGATCTGCGTCTCATATCCCGCATGCTCCAGAAGCTCTGCACGCAGTCCATCTGTCACAAGCGCCGCCATACGTTCCTTCAAAATCCCATACTTGAGCACCGGCTCCAGCTCCTTACACTGGATCTGCCGGTTCAGTTCATGCTGGCAGCACGGTACCGAAAGGATTACTTCCGCACCCCAGGCCACTGCCTTTGCCAGGGCAAAATCGGTAGCCGTATCGCAGGCATGAAGCGTCACAACCATGTCCACCTTCGATTCCCCGGTAAATGACGCGATATCTCCCTGATAAAACTTCAGCTTTTCAAACCCATAACGAACCGCCAGTCCGTTGCATGTCTCGATCACGTCCTCTTTCAGATCCAGACCGATAATCCGCACATCCAGACTCTTCAGCTCACGAAAATAATAATACATCGCAAAGGTCAGATAGGATTTCCCGCATCCGAAATCCAGGATCGTAATCTCCCTGTCCTTTGGCAGCTTCGGCAGAATATCCTCAATAAACTCAAGGAACCGGTTGATCTGCCGGAATTTATCATATTTTGCATGCACGATCCTGCCTTCCTGTGTCATAACGCCCAGATCGCACAGGAACGCCACCGGCTTTCCCTCTTCCAGGATATACTTCTTTTTCCGGTTATGGGACAGCGCTTCCAGCGTCTGCCCTGTACCATTCATGCATGCTTTCCATTTCACGGTCACTTTACCCTTCTTGCTCACAAGAACCGTTCCCATGCCGTTGGCGGATTCCAGCTGAAGCTGCTTGAAATCCTGTGCCATCCAACCCATGATCTGTTCGATCAGTTCTTCTTTCTTCAGATTCTTATGAAACTCCTTCGTGCCTCTCGTCTCTTGGCACTGAAAATACAATTCCCCTTTCAACTGCACCGGGCGGATCCTGATTTTTGACGGTCCTTCCTGCGATTTCTTTCCACTGATCAAAATCCGGTGCAGGGAAAGTCCCACTTCCCGCTCTAATAATGTATTTAAATCCATTTATACTCTCCATATTTCCCCCGGAATGCGTCTGAACCTTCCTTCCGTCAACCCTCAGACCACTCCGATCCACTGGTACACCGAACATCGAGATTCGATGTACCAGGTCCATTCTTTTTTATCTGTTCATTCTGTTTCTATTTCATCCTCTGCCTTTTCATGAAAAGCAGACTGTATAAAAATGCAATTTCCGCCCCAAACCAAGTCAAATCATTTTTCTGCACGAAAATACAGTAACCGTTCACCCATCTGAACAGTTACAAAGCACTTCACGACAGCCTTTCCGACAACGGAACGGTTCCATCATCCGCGAAGCACAGCGAAAATTTACATAATATTTTCAATTACATTGTTATTGTAATAGTTTTGGCAAAAAACCTCAACCACAAAATTATTAAAAATCTATTGCGTAAAGCATAACTTCCCGCAATCCGGCGCTTCCGGCACAGTCATTTACCAGAAATGCCGGCGGCAGTTCCTGTTTCTGCACCGTCTGCGGAAAATTTCATTGGAAAGGAGGACTTTCAGCAGATTGTCTCCCCGCCTCCTTCTTCTCCTCTCTTCCGCTTCCACGGCGGCTTCCCCGTCCCGTTCCAGCTCCCTCTGTATTTTCTCCTGCATCTCTTCCATTCTTCCGCGATCCGGATACTCGTCATAAAGCCAGCTCCCCTCATAATCCAGCTCATCGCAGGCCCGTTCCACCGCTTCCTGCACCTGCAGGATTTCCCCGGAATACCAGGATTTCAGGATTCTCCACTCCCGCTCCATCGCCTCATCTCTCTCTTTTTCAAGAGACATGGAACCGGACATATAAAATGGCATCGGCTTCTCATTAAACATAGACTGCTCCCCTTTCGTCTTTCCTATACCATATGCCCCTTTCACGCAAACTGTGACGCGCATCTTGCAGAAAGCAATTTTCACACATGCTCCAGTAAAACTCCGAAACCGTAACTATTCATCCAAATCTGTGACAAAAAACGATTCTTAACGACCCATAAAGCAAAAATAAAATCTTAAAAAAACGTGAACGTACTTGCAAAATTGCACGTCCCGTACTAAAATCTACCTGTACTTTACATGGATTTTTAGAAAAAGGAAGGATGATATCCCTATGCAAAACATTTCTATTGATACCTTGTATGCCCTTCTGGATAGATTCGATACCCTGAAAAACCTTCTGGCAAAATACGGAACCTTTCTTATCATCGCAGCCGCCATCTTTGCCCTGCTGAACTGTTTCTTCGGATATGCACTCCGAAAAGTCTGGAGTGTGCTGCTGGGCTTTGCCATCGGCGCTTCCGGCGGAATGCTTCTGGCTTCCTATACCGAGCAGAGCCGGAACATGACTCTTGGCGTGACGCTGGGGCTTGGTTTTATTTTCGGACTGCTGGCGCTGCTGCTCTATCGGATCGGAACCTTTTTCCTGATCATCGGATTTCTGGGCTTTTCGCTTTTCAAACTGCTGAATCCACAGGATCTGATCATGCTGCTGTTTCTCGGCGCGATCGCGTTCGTGGTCGCACTGATCGGCGTTCCCTTTGAACGGATCACGGTGACATTGATCACCAGCGTATGCGGAGCGCTCACGGCAGTCACCCTCGCTTATGATCTCCAGCAGACAGAATACGATCTTGTCATGTGGATCATCGTACTGGTCCTTGCATCCCTTGGTATGATCTTCCAGTTCAAACCCTGGAAAGACCGCGGCTATGAGGAAGAGGACGAAGAGGAGGAAAACTACCGCCGGAGCCGAAAACAGCACCGCAGATCCAGAACGCCTTCCCGCAGCACAGTTTCCCGCACTTCCGGAAAGCGGAAAAAGAAAAAAGCTTCCCGCAGTTCTTCCGGTCACAGTTCCTCCAGGGGCGGTTCTTCCAGCCGCCGTACAAAGGTATCTCAGAATACCATGTACGATTTCCGTTTTGTCCCGGAAGAACCGGATGACGCAGAGGAAGAGGATGACGAAGAACTCCTGGAACGTCCGGCGCGCCGATCACCCAGACCGGAGAAGACTCCTGTTCCGGAACCTTCAGAGAATCCTTCTCCTGCTGCCGGCGATACCCGCCCGATTCCGGATCCCCGTTCTGTTTCCGCAGAACCTGATCTGTCCGAGATCCGCCAGCAGATTTCCGCAGAAGTACAGGAAATCTATCGCGATTCCCAGGAACACACCGACGACTTTTGACAAATAGCAAAAGACACAAAAAAAGGCTGAAGCAAAATGAAGTTTGGCATTTTGCTTCAGCCTTTTTGTGCCTTTTTTCACTGTTCTGATTTCACACCCCATATCCGGGATATTCAGAACTTTCTGTTTTCCTGTTATGTATTTACTATTATAAATATCTGTTATGCATAACCCTGCAGCTGACTGCAGACTCACGGCAGTACTAATATCTGTAGATTGCCAGCTCCTCCGATGAGATATTGGTCTGATCCATCCACTGATATCCTGCATCGACAAAAGCATCGTTCGTCATTCCCGCCGCTGCTCTCGCTGCAGCCACGATCATTGCGTAGCCGAGACTGTAAGGATTCTGACTGACCGTTCCATACTGCAGTCCACTGGCAATCGCCTCTGCCTGTTCTTCACTGTAATCAAATCCTACCATCTTGATCGCAGTTTCCTTTGTTTCCAGAACTGCCAGCGTCTCATTGGAAACCTGCTGATTGGTACAGAAAACGCCTTTTAACTGCGGATACTGCTGCATCATTCCTTCAACCATCGCTGAAATTTCCTGCTCCCCGTCACTGTATCCCGTCTGAACGATTGTCACATTCGGATGATTCTGAGCGATTTCTTCAGAAAATCCTTCCACGCGTTCGATGCTGGTCTGCGTCGTACTTTCATGCGCCACAATGGCGATTTCCCCTGCGTCACCGATCGCTTCACAAAGCTTTCTTGCCGCTTCCGCTCCGGCGGCGCGGTTGTCGATTCCGCAAAACGAATTGATCAGATCACTGTCCACGCCGGAATCCACAATAATCACCGGAATTCCATTCTCCGCTGCCATCTCCAGCTGTGTCTTACAGGTCTGCATATCAATGATTCCCAGACACAAGGCTCCCGGATTTTCCGAAATTACCAGATCAATGGTATTGCTCTGCTCTTCCGCATCGGAAGAATCCGCAGTTCCTTCAAATGTCATGGTGATCTTATCCTCACCGGTATAATTCAATGCGGCATTCAGCTCATCGATTGCCTGCTGAGCCCCCACTTTCACCGCTTTCCAATAATCGGTATCCATATCTTTCGCGACCACGGCCAGATAACTGCCCGGCGCAAGCTGGATTCCTTCTACAGAAGTATAGTCAGCCTGCATTCCTTCTTTCTGTGGAATGCTGACCTGAATCCGTTCCTTCGTCTCGGTCGCCGTCGGCGTTGGTGTTGTGGCGCTCTCTCCCGATACACCTGACGTACTCTCAACGCTTTGACTATTCGATATACTTTCACTGACACTCTGACTGTTTGATGTACTTTCACTGACGCTTTGGCTGTTTGAAACGGATGATGAATTCTCTGCTGCTTCCCCGTTCTGTGCACATCCGGTACCAGAAAAAGTCAAAAGACCTGCCAGTAAAATTCCTGCTATCTTACGTTTCATCCCTTCCACCTTTTCTTTGTTTCTACCCATTTTTTACAAAAATGTTACATCCCTTTTATTATACACAAACAGAAGAATTAGTCTATACCCCTTTGTTAGGATTTCTGTGAAAAATTTATGATTTTTTTCTTACTTTTGAGCTTTACTTTTCACGTCCGCAGGAAAATCCTGAAAAAGCTCTTCCCTCAGGCGTGACCTGAAACTGAAGCTGTTTTCCATTCCTCGGGTGTGCAAAGGAGAGGCTGCAGGCACACAAAGCCAACCCATCGTCTCCTCTTTCGCTCCCTGCCGCAGGATGATACTTGCTGTCTCCGCACAAAGGCATCCCTGCATGCGCCATTTGCACCCGGATCTGATGATGCCGTCCCGTTTTCAGCCGGATCTGAACCAGAGAACGTGTCCCTTCCGGACCTTGGGAAGTTTCCAGCACCCGAAAAGACAGCTCCGCTCTCTTCGCTCCCGGCGTATCTTTACTCACCACTTCTGAACGGTTTGTCTTTCCGTCTTTTTTCAGATAATCCACCAGTTTTCCTTCCATACGTTCTGGCTTCCCATCCGTCACTGCCAGATAAATTTTTTCCATCCGGTCTTTCTGCATGGCTTCATTGAGTTTTCTGGCAGCCTGAGGCTTTTTTCCAAACACCAGAATTCCTTCTACCGGCTGATCCAGCCGGTGGATCACCGCCAGATACGGCATCTGCCTTCCCCTCTGTCCCTGACTGGCCGCCAGATAATTCAAAAGTTCATGTTCCAGATCCATCTGCCCAAACCTGGCGCTCTGCACCGCTATCCCCGGATGCTTATGAACAACCAGAATATCCTCATCCTCCATCAGAATATCTTCCTTTGAAAATCCCCTTTTCACAACAACCTCCTGTATTCTGTCTCCATTCTATTCCAAACATACTTTCAGCAGTATATCATATTTTTCCTCTTCCGAACAGACAAAAAGGAACGACCGTCATACCAACATCTTCATCTGATACAACGGTCGTTCTAATTCTCTTCTTTATTCAATTTTTTCTTCTCAACTTTCTTGGTTTCTATCGGTTGACATCGATTCTATGAAAAAGCGCCTTCCGCTTTTTTATTTTATTTTTTATTCCCAGCCTCGTAAGATTCTCCATTCCGGTTCCTCTCTCACTTAGAAATTTCTACGAATCTTTTTTCTTTATAATATCGGTTTCATCATATAACTTTCACATTTTGTATAGATTCAAAATATTTTATTTATACATCCTTTTCATTTCTCTGTCATCAAAGCATTGATTCCGGTTTGCTGATTCTCAGATTTCTTCCATTCCTGGTTTCTTTCTTGAACCATTTACCTTTATACTTCTCTTTAGAAATTTCCAACTGATATAAATAAGTTATTTTTCTTTCGATTATTTCTTTACATAATCTCCAGAATCCTGATATTATTTGTGGTATCTGTTCAATATGAGTGCCAGCTATCGTAATAACCTTCTATCCTTTCTTGTTTGTCATATTTTTCTGGAACTTTTCTTCCGGTTATTCCTCATCTTCGATTATCTCCCGATAATTAATCAGATGCCTTTCTCCCTTCTGAATCATTCATTTATGACTTTTCATTTCTTTACAATTCTGATAAAAGGTATTTCTTGCGGGGAACTGCTATGCAATACCACTCTCATATTGATTGGCAGATGCTTCATTTCCCATTGGACCTTACCTCCTTGTCCGTATTTCCTGTCTCCGATTCTTTCTAATAAAGAATCTTCTCTTTCTTTTCCCATTCTTCTAAGGATGATTTCTCGTCTCATTCCCTGAAAATGGTGCGTCGGTATTTTATTTTCTCTTTCTTTTTCTGATCGTTGTTCCGTGAGAACTTACACCATTAACCCGGATACCTGATTCTCTGAAAAATTCAAGTGATTTATTTACCTTTCAGAAAGAGTTTTTACAGGTTTTTCTTTGTTTTTATCTCTTGTTTGTTTGTGATTTTATAATAACAGACAGCCTCTTATTTGTCAACACATTTTTTCTACATTTTTATTATTTTTTAATTTCTAAATCTTCTGAATATTTTAGTTGTATAATTGTTTTTATTTTTATTTATTTTCAGATAATTACAGCTGTGACATCGATTGTAAATCAAATGGTGATCAGAATACAGAGTAACTTTGCCTGTGTACGAATCCAAAAATACGCAGACGATTCTTTCTATCAAAAGGGGGCATACGTCCCAAATGGTGATGTATGCCCCTTTGTCTTTTTTCTTTTTGCCATTATCCGCGGTAGTAATTGATCAGACAGCCTTTCAGGATAATCTCCCTCTCATCATCCGTCAGCGCGCCAAGCTTCAGTTCAAACGGTTTCAGTTCTTTTCCTGCAACTACATACGCCTGAATGCTCTCTGCTTTCTCCTCAACTGCTTTTCTGATCTCCGGTACAAACAGGTAATCTCCGTTTTTGAACGGCAGCTCGCCTTCCGGGATCAGGAATGGGAGCATTCCCCAGTTGATCAGGTTGGAACGATACCGTTTCGTTGCGTACTCATTGGCAATATTTGCCCATCCGCCCAGTACCTTCTGACAGGAAGCAGCCTGCTCACGGGCAGAACCATCGCCTGGTTTCACCGCAAAGATTGTAGAACCGACACCGAAATTTTTGTCCAGCGCCGGGTAATTCGCGCGGATCGTCTCGATCACGGGAGCAAGCTCCGGAAGCGCTTTCTCCGGACAATCACCTGCCTCTATGGCTTTCTGTGCTTTCTGGACTTCCTTTGCACGTCCAACATACGCCGGATCCTTTCTGGAAAGGGCAAATTCTGCCAGCCCCAGCGGATTGGAACGGAAGGAAGAAGTCTCTCCCGATGGAATCAGCTCATCCGTCGTGGTAACCGGATCATGGATCTCAGAAACTACCTTCAGAACGAGATGCTCTGTCAGCGCCGGCATGGACGGCCAGTCTTTGATATTCGGACCGAACTGGATCTCAACGGACGGATCCGCGACACCCTTGCTGTCAAACACACGGTTCTCATAAATGGTCTTATCGAAATGATAGGTCGGTTTCGTATACGTTCCGGTAAACTCCGTCGCGGAAGTCAGATATCCCTTATTCGCTGCTGTCGCCGCGATGGAACGGGCATCCATCAGTGCTACGGAAGAAATCTGACCATTCTGGATCTTGGAACCTTCACGGTTCGGGAAGTTTCTGGTGGAATGACGGATGGAGAACGCATTGTTCGCCGGAGTGTCTCCTGCGCCGAAGCACGGTCCACAAAACGCAGTCTTGACCACGGCTCCTGTCTCCATCAGATCTGCCAGTCTTCCGTTTCTCGCCAGTTCCATGTAAATCGGTGTGCTGGCCGGATATACACTCAGAGTAAATGCGTCATATCCGATACTGTGTCCGCGCAGGATGTCCGCTGCGTCACAGATATTTTCAAATCCGCCGCCCGCACATCCGGCAATGATACCCTGATCCACCAGCAGTCTGCCGTTGTGTACTTTATTTTTCAGTGTGAACGGAACCTTTCCGTCCAGGCTGACTTTTGCTTTTTCTTCCACATCGTTCAGAATGTCCATAAGATTTTCATTCAATTCGTCGATGGTGTAGACATTGCTCGGGTGGAACGGCATCGCGATCATCGGTTTGATCTTATCCAGCTCTACCATCACCATGCCGTCGTAATAAGCGACATTTCCAGGATTCAGCTCTTTATAATCGCCGCTTCTTCCGTGAATCTCGTAGAAATTGCGGATCTCATCGTCGGTTCTCCAGATGGATGACAGACAGGTGGTCTCCGTGGTCATAACATCCACGCCGATCCGATAGTCTGCGCTCAGAGACGCAACGCCCGGTCCCACGAATTCCATAACTTTGTTCTTCACATAGCCATTGGCAAAGACTGCACCGATAATTGCCAGAGCGATATCCTGCGGACCGACACCCGGCTGCGGCGCTCCGGTCATGTAAATACCGATCACTCCCGGCATCGCAATATCATACGTTTTGTTCAGAAGCTGTTTTACCAGCTCCGGTCCGCCCTCGCCGACCGCCATGGTTCCCAGCGCTCCGTAGCGGGTATGGGAATCGGAGCCGAGGATCATCTTTCCTCCGCCTGCCAGCATCTCACGGGCATACTGATGGATGACTGCCTGATGCGGCGGTACATACACTCCGCCGTATTTTTTCGCGCAGGTCAATCCAAACATATGGTCATCTTCATTGATCGTACCGCCAACCGCGCAAAGAGAATTGTGGCAGTTGGTCAGAACGTACGGCATCGGGAATTTCTCAAGCCCTGACGCTCTCGCAGTCTGGATAATACCAACAAATGTGATATCATGAGAGGTCAGCTTGTCAAAGCGGATCTCCAGATTTTCCATATTTCCGGAGGTATTGTGTTCCTTCAGGATTCCGTAGGCGATGGTTTCCTTTGCCGCTTCTTTCGGATCCTGAACAGCGCCTGTAACGGCTTTCAGTTCTGCTCTTCCATCTTCTGTATCCGGAATTACCTGTGTACCGTTTACCAGATATGCTCCTGTTTTCAGTAATTCAATCATTGGTTCTCTCCTCTCTTCCCTCAACGACTGCTTGACCCATTAAGCATTCTCGTTATTGTTCATATAGTTCATGTAGCTGACTACCATCATCGCGATCTTGAAGGTCAGAGCATCATCAAACCTGCGGATATCCAGGCCCGTACTCTTTTCCAGCTTTTCAAGACGGTAAACCAGCGTGTTTCTGTGTACGTACAGCTGACGGGAAGTCTCAGACACATTCAGGTTGTTTTCAAAGAACTTATTGATCGTTGTCAGAGTCTCCTCATCGAAGGTATCCGGCAAATGCTCGCCGAACACTTCTTTCATAAACATCTCGCAAAGCGGGATCGGCAGCTGATAGATCAAACGTCCGATTCCGAGATTGTTATACGGAATCACGTTCTTCTCCGCATAGAAAATCTTTCCTACTTCCAGAGCCATCTTCGCTTCCTTATAAGAACGGGATACGTTCTTGATCTCATTGACCGGATTGCCGTAGGAAACGCGAACCTGGGACATCGCCTCAGCATTCAGCATATCCACCAGCATTTTGGCAATCTGGTCCATCTCCTCAAAGCCGTCCTCTTCCTTCAGCTCTTTTACGATGATAATACTCTTTTCTTCCACGGCGGTGATAAAATCTCTCGGACGGGATACGAACAGACTCTTGACCGTCTCCATCGCATTGGCGTCCTTCTCCATTTTCGTCTCCACCATATAAACAACACGACGGACATCCGTATCGATGCGCAGTTTCTTTGCACGATTATAAACGTCCACCATCAGCAGATTGTCCAGCAGAAGGTTCTGGATAAAATTGTTCTTATCCAGACGTTCTTTGTAGGCGATGATCAGATTCTGAATCTGGCAAACCGCTACCTTTCCGATCATATAAGCATCATCGCTGCTGCCCCTTGCCAGCAGGACATATTCCACATTCTGATTATCGTATACTTTAAAGAAATGATTATCCTGAATCACCTGGCTATCCGCTGCAGAATCTACAAAAGAACGGATGCTGTCTGCATCGATCGCTGTTTCCGGAAACGTGGTAACGAGCAGAGCGCCATCCGTATTTGTCACACATAAATCAATTCTTGTAATATTTCTGAGTTCGTCCAGAGTCTTCTGTAAAACCTGACTTGAAACCAAAACCGCCACTTCCTTTCTCTTCGATTCCGTATATCCAAAGGCATTTTCACAACGTCTGGCATAGTTGGAATCTTTTGACATATATATTCAATCATATCGTATTTTCAGTGGATTGGCAATGATTTTCTGTGAAAAAAGAAGACCGCCCGCAGGCGGTCCTCCCTATGGAATGAATTCCAAAAAGATATCTGATTAGTTGGTAATGGTAAGTTCTGTCTCTTTGTCGAACAGATGAACTTTTTCCATATCCAGTGCAAACTTAACGGTATCACCGCTTCTTGCAGTTGTACGCGGATCTACGCGGGCCGTCATCGGGAATCCCTCGCAGTCAAAGTACAGATAAACCTCTGCACCTAACAGCTCGTATACGTTGATCTGGCACTCGATAACACTCTCTTTGGATGTCTCGATGAACATCTGAGAATCATGTACGTTTTCAGGACGGATACCCATAACTACAGTCTTTCCGTCATATCCGCCGTCGATTACAGCTTTTGCTTTGGATGCCGGCAGTTTCATGCTGTATTTTCCAACCGTTAAGGTAGCGTCGTTTCCGTTTACGCTTACTTTTGCATCCAGGAAGTTCATCTGCGGAGATCCGATGAATCCAGCTACGAACAGGTTGCCCGGTGCATTGTACAGGTTCTGAGGTGTATCTACCTGCTGAACAACACCGTCTTTCATAACTACGATTCTGGTACCCAGTGTCATAGCCTCTGTCTGGTCATGTGTTACGTAGATGATCGTAGCGCCCAGTCTCTCATGCAGTTTGGAGATCTCAGTACGCATCTGTACACGAAGTTTTGCATCCAGGTTGGACAGCGGCTCGTCCATCAGGAATACTTTCGGATCACGCACGATCGCACGTCCCATAGCAACACGCTGTCTCTGACCACCGGACAGAGCCTTCGGTTTACGGTCAAGCAGTTTCTCCAGATCCAGGATCTTAGCTGCTTCTTTTACCATCTTATCGATCTGATCCTTTGGAGTTTTTCTCAGTTTCAGACCGAAAGCCATGTTATCATATACTGTCATATGAGGATACAGAGCGTAGTTCTGGAATACCATCGCGATATCACGGTCCTTCGGCTCTACATCGTTCATAACCTTATCATCAATTTTCAGTGTTCCGTCGGAAATTTCTTCCAGACCTGCGATCATACGCAGTGTGGTGGATTTTCCACATCCGGAAGGTCCTACAAAGATGATAAACTCTTTGTCTGCGATCTCCAGGTTGAAGTCCTTAACGGCTTCAAAACCATTTGGATATCTCTTGGTAATGTGCTGTAAAGATAAACTTGCCATTTTTCATATCCTCCTAGAATTCTTATCCTGTCTTTAACCCCGAAGCGCCGAATGACGCTTTTTTGTTTCTGAACTAAGTATACCTAAACAGACCAATTTGCACCATACCATTATTCCACAAATTTTCCGGAATGCCCTTGTCAATAATGCTTATACCCTCTACCAGCGCCCACCATCAACAGCAGAATAAACAAAGATATTTTCTTTTCGTAGTCACATTGACGAATCTCAAACTTTAGATTCTCTTCATTGCATTTTTACCGAAAATTCGCTATACTACTCAATATATTTTAGTAGAAAAGAGGAATAACAGCAATGGGTATTTTCAATCCTGACAGTAAGTTTTCGCAGTTTATGAGCAAGGTCTTCGATCTTATGGTTTTGAATCTGGTATTTATCTTTACGTCTATCCCGATTTTTACCATCGGCGTCAATTATACCGCTCTGTATTATGTAACACTGAAAATGGTGAAAAACGAAGAGTCCTATATCTGGAAGAGCTACTGGAAATCCTGGAAACAGAATTTTAAACAGGCAGCCGGTATCTGGCTGATTTTCCTTTTCCTCGGCATTTTCCTGGTTTTCGATGTCGTCCTGACAAACTATATGACCGGTGCAGCGTCTTATCTGAAGTATGTATTCTTTGTCTTTCTGTTTATCTGGGGCATGGTTCTGACCTACGTCTTCCCGGTTTTGTCCCGATTTGACAACACCGTCCGACAGACGATCAAGAATTCTCTTCTGATGGCGATCCGTCATCTGCCTTGGACCATCGTTATGCTGTTCATTAACCTTCTGCCGCTGATCCTGTTTATCTTTGCTCCGACGTCCATCTCTTCCTTGGTGACCTTCTTTATGATCTTCCTTGGAATCTCTGTTGTAGCGCTTGCCAATTCCTGGTTCTTTGTAAATAAGATCTTTCCGTACTACATGCCGGCGGAAGAAGAGGAAGAAGAACTCTCAGATCTGGAAGAATCCAGCCGGGTCATCGAGGCAATGGATCGTGCCAGCACGGATTTTCTGCAAAATTCCGGAACTGCTTCAGAAGAAACTTCTGATTCCGATGGTTCCGTTTCTGACAGCGGCGCTTCCGAAACAGATGAAACGACCGTATAAAAATGGCCGGAGAAACAGCCGTTTTGTAACTGCTGAATAGGATTCACCAAAAAATAAGAACCCCTGATTTTTGATTTTTTCATTTTTGACATATGATTTAATCACAAATCAGGGGTTCTTTTTTATATCTTTCCGTAATTGCTTTTCAGAATATCTTCTTCAAATTAAACAAACTAAATTTTCCAACGGAGGCTTTCTGCTGCTGTCACTGGGATTTCCGCTCTTTCTGCAGCTTTTCCCAGAAATCTTCCTCCGACTGTCCGGATGGTTCCGGCGCCGGCTCCTTCGGCTGCTTCTTCTGTTCTTTCACTTCATCAAAGGTAATCGTTACCTTAAACAGATCACCGTCCAGATAGATCCGGAAAGTTCCATGCTGCAGGTTCGTCAGGTTTTTCGCAATGGAAAGTCCCAGTCCGCTTCCCTCCGTGCTTCGGCTCACATCGCCGCGGATAAAGCGTTCCGTCAGTTCATCCGCATCGATGTTCAGCGGATTTTCTGAGATATTTTTGATGGAAAAGACGACCTTGTCGTTCCGTTTCACCGCATCAACGTAGACCCGCGTGCCTGGCATCGCGTATTTTACAACGTTGACGTAAAGATTCTCCAGCACACGCCAGATCCGGCGGCTGTCCGCACGGATCACCAACGGCTCGTTTCCGAGCACACAGATCAGCGACAGATTTCTTTCTTTAAACCGTTCGTCAAACTCTCCGTTGACCTGCTGGATCAGTTCGTTCAGGTTCAGGTTCATAAATTCCAGCTTGATATTTCCGGAACTGATCTTGGACGCTTCCACCAGATCCTCTGTCAGCTGTTTCAATCTCTGGGATTTTGCATCCAGGATATCAATGTATCCTTTGATCTTCGGGTCCTGGATCCCCTCCCGTTTCAGGAGATCCACATAATTGATGATCGACGTCAACGGCGTTTTGATATCGTGAGACACATTGGTGATCAGGTCGGCTTTCAGACGTTCGCTCTTCATCTGTTCCTGAATCGCCGCCTGCAGGCCTTTTCCCACACTGTTGACTGTCTCCGCCATTTCCAGGTTATCGCCGCGCAGTGTCGTCAGATCAATCTTATACTCCAGATCTCCGCTTCCGATCCTGCGCAGTCCCTGCTGGATGGTCTGACGTCCCGCCGCTTCGCGCACCAGATAGAGTGCAGCGATAATGTCCAGCAGAACCGCCAGAAAAATACCAAATCCGCCAAAAACGCCGATAAAAATAATCTGCAGAAGCGCAAAAATCGCAAATACCATCAATATCTTCTGCGTCATCTTTCTCGCATCGTAGACTTCACGGCACATTTGAAAAATACTCCGGACCAAGGATCTGCTCCAGAGATTTTTTCCCTTAATCCTTCGTATCAGACTGCTGTAAATCGGCATCATAAGCATTATCCCTCCACTGAGTGAGAGACCCGCAAAAAGAGAACGGTACGCCTGCATATCCCTGAAATACGACTGGGAATTTCCAGTATAGACAGTCGGATACTGGTCAAAGCTCACACCGATCACCAGAACCGGAAGGCAGATGATCAAAGCGCCCGTCAGAAAGATCAGGATCAGATATACTTCCGTAGGGATACCATCAAAGGAATACAGCCGGATTTCCCTGTTATAACAGTTCCGTCCTGCCTGCAGAGTGACGAGTACCAGGCTGACCAGCCCAAGCACGATCCCTGCTGCCGTAAGTCCCGCCAGAAGCGGGGTCCAGCTGCCCCATACAGAAAATACACTGGCTGCCTGTGAAAACTCATCCTCCACAGGCCAGGAAGTATTCAGCACAACGACTGCCTTCTCCCCTTCCGTAACCAGATTGTTCGCCGAGATCCAGGAAGTGAGCACCTGCATCATATCCGAAGAGGGTGATTTCTTTTTAAACTCCGCACGCCCAAGTTCCCGCGAATACGCCACACCTACCAGCTGTCCGTCCGTGTGTTCCTCCGAAGCGCTCATCGCTGAAACCGCCGTGTCGTATCCCCCGCTCCAGCTGTCCACGTTGGTATAAACGGTTCCATCTTCCAGTTCAATACAGTACTGAACGTTGCTCTCCTCTCTCATATCACCGTCCGCGTTCCTGTAATTCTGCAGTGTACGCACGGTATTGTAGAGTGCCTGGTACAGATCATACAGAGATACCTGGCGGTTCTTCGCCGCGTAATCCCTGAGACTCACACCCGACTGTGGAAGTTCCGTTTCATAATCGCCGCCCAGCTCATAAAGATACAGAAACTGCGAAGAATAATCTTTATAATCACATTCCTCCGCCTCCAAAGAACTGATCGTCTGCTGAGACGGTGTAAAATGTGAACCGTTGCAGTCGATTTCATTTCCATCCGGATCTACGATTATATTATAATCTGCATTCAGATACGTTTTCTGATCTTCTCTTGCTTTCTGATAGACATCGACGTATTCCCCATTCTCATCATAGGTATCTTCATAAACCTCGACTCCCGCATCATTGGTCGCATATTCCTGCGCAGAATACATCATGTAATCGTTAAACATCGAAAGAATTCCGTCGGTCATCTGGTCCAGCTGTTCCAGCGTATAGGAAGTATTTTCTCCCGCCTCTCCAAGGACACCCTCCCCAAATTCCGTGATATCCACGGTCGTCTCGGACGCCGGCGCATCGCTGATATGCAGTTTATGCAGTCCTTCGTAAAAGTCCTGTATCTCTTCCAGCTGCCCGGTCATGAGCACTCCGCAGGACTCCGTACTCTCATAAGGAGTCTTTGCCCTGCCGATGGGAACGCCCCTGGAGGCAAGATCCAGCAGAAGGATTCCGCAGAACCCGGCGAGAAAGATGCCCAGCGCACACAGGCACAAAACCACTGTCTTTGCAGGTACACTGTAAAAAGCTCTTTTCTTTTCTTCCATCTGTTTTTCCGTTCTCCTTTTTAAAGTTTCTCAATCTTGTAACCGATTCCCCATACCACTTTCAGATAATGGGGGTCCTTTGGGTTAATCTCGATTTTTTCACGGATATGACGGATATGTACCGCCACCGTGTTATCCGCGCCGATGGCCTCCTCGTTCCAGATGCTCTCGTAGATCTGCTCGATGGAAAACACCTTTCCCGGATTTCTGACCAGAAGAAGAAGAATGTTGTACTCGATGGGGGTCAGTTTTACAGGCTCTCCTTCTACCGTAACCTCTTTCAGATCATCGTTCACCACAAGTCCTCCGACCTGAAAAACATTCGCGTTTTCCTGCTCCTGCATGGTTCCCAGCTTGGTATACCGTCTCAACTGGGATTTCACGCGGGCAACCAGTTCCAGCGGGTTAAACGGTTTGGTCACATAGTCATCAGCACCGATGTTCAGCCCCAGAATCTTATCCACATCCTCTGATTTCGCGGACAGGATAATAATCGGGATGCTGCTGGTCTCCCTGATCTTCAGCGTCGCGCGGATGCCGTCCAGTTTCGGCATCATGACGTCAATGATCAGGAGATGAACTTCCTCCCTCTCGAGCATCTGAACTGCCTGCATCCCGTCATAAGCTTTCAGGATATGATAGCCTTCCTGGGTCAGATAAATCTCAATCGCGTCCACAATTTCCTTGTCGTCGTCACAAACCAGTATGTTGTACATAATTTCCTTCACCTCTCTGAATTTTTTTCGTTTCTGCCATGAGATATCAGATGTTCTATGGTGATATCTTAGCAGTGAAATTTTTATTTCATCTTGCGAAAACTCTTAATAATCTTTTAATTTTTCAACAGGAGGCAGGCGGGCGTTTCTCTTTTGTCCTGCCGGGCAGAGCCGCTGCCCCCAATTACGCAATATTATACACAACTTCCGAAGGAAAAACAATTCACCGTACACTTGACGCAGAAATCCGTAAACGCCCAGACCTGAAAGAACTGCAGCAGCGCTTCATCCAGCTGAACGCTGTGTCATCCGATTGCTGTGCCATCTGATACCATCTGAACGCTGCGCCATCCGATTGACACACTTCTGCCATCATGTTATAGTATCAGAAAACAGGCGCCGGAACACGGCGTTTTCGGAAAGGATTGGGGATATGTTTCGACTTTGGGGCCGGCTGGTCTATGACGGCAATTATACGGCAAAGGATCTTGTGATCTGCGACGATACCAAGGAAACCCGGACGCACAAAATCTTCCGCGGGCTGAACAGTATCTGCGACGCGTGGAATCTTGCCGTTCCGATCTGGCTGGATTCGAATATCACGGATTTCAAACGCCACAGCAAAACGAGATTCCGCCAGGACAACTGGATCGAAGAAATCGACTTTGACTTTCTTGAGATTCAGGTGATCGAAGAAGATTAAAAAAAAGAGGATATTCCAAACCTGATTTCTGGTCTGGAATACCCTCTTTTTGATTACTCTGATTTTGATGCTCCAATTTTGGTTGCCCTAAGACTGCCGCATCAGATCTTTCCGATCAGCTCACTTTGTTTTCCATCCCGCAGGAATACAGGGATCTTTTCTATCGGCGCGTCGATCTCATAGGCACATCCGCCGGCATATACCTTTCCGTCACTCATGTCAGTCCAGGACGCACCCGCCGGCAAATAAACGGTCCGTGATTTCGCACCCGGCTGAACAACCGGGGCCACAAGGATATCGGAACCGAACAGATACTCATCCGTGATATCCCAGCAGTTTTTATCCTCTGGGAATTCATAAAACAGCGTCCGCATGACCGGATGCCCTTTCTCATGTGCCTCGCGCATTGCCTCACGGGTATAATTCCTCATGGACTCGCGCAGCTGAATATATTTTACCAAAATAGGATAATTGTCCTCACCGAAACTCCATACTTCGTTGTCTGCGCCTGTCCACTCACGCTCTTCCCCTGCCTTGTTGATGATCGGACTGTGGGGATCGCGGCTTCCATGCAGCCTCATCACCGGGCAGAATGCTCCAAACTGGAACCAGCGAACCAGAAGCTCACGGAATCCCTCGTCATAGATGTTTCCCGCATGGAATCCTCCGATATCCGTCGTCCACCACGGAATACCGCTGAGTCCCATATGAAGACCCGCGCAGATCTGCTTACGGAAATCCTCCCAGCTGGAGAAGATATCTCCGGACCATACCAGCGCTCCGTATCTCTGGCTTCCGACCCATGCGCAGCGGGCAAGATTTACGATATCCTCCTGTCCGTTTTCCTTCTGTCCTTCGTAGAACATACGGGCATACTCTCTCGGATAAATATTCCCAACCTCTGCCACAGGGCCTGCGAAATACCGGTAACTCTCAAAGTCATAGGTGGTAAATTCCGGTTCCGCCTCATCCAGCCAGAAGGTTTTGATCCCCATGTCTGCGTAATTCTTTTTGATCTTTTCCCACACATACTTTCTGGTGCGCGGATTGGTCGCGTCCAGAAAAACGTTGTTTCCGTGGAAAACCATCTGCACGTCCACACCGGAGTTTGCCTTGACCAGAAGCCCCTGCTGCTTCATCTCCTCATAGTTTTCGCTCCGCCAGTCGATCTGCGGCCAGATGGAAACCATCGTCTCAATTCCCATTTCCTTCAGTTCCTTTACCATTGCCTCCGGATCCGGGAAGTATTCTTCGTCAAAGCGGTAGTCACCGCAGCGCGGCCAGTGATAATAGTCGATGACCAACACATCCAGCGGGATGTTTCTCTTCTTGTACTCCCGGGCAATGTCCAGAACCTGCTCCTGATTGTAATAGCGCAGTTTGCACTGCCAGAAGCCAAGTCCGTACTCCGGCATCATCGGGACTCTTCCTGTCGCCAGCGTGTATTTTTCCTCAATCTCCTGTGGATTGTCCCCGGCTGTGATCCAGTAGTCCAGCTGTTTTGTGCTTTCTGCCACCCACTCCGTGGTATTGGTCCCGAAATGCACCTCTCCGATCGCCGCATTGTGCCACAGGAATCCATAACCGAGGCTGGACACATAGAACGGGATACTCGCCTGGGAATTTCTGTGTGCCAGTTCCAGGTTGCAGCCTTTCAGGTTCATCCGCTCCTGCTGATACTGTCCCATGCCGTAAATCTTCTCCTCCGGATCTGAGACAAAGCTCGCTTTCAGGTGGAAGTTTCCTCCCGGAAGTGTCTTGTAATGCCTCGCTCTCAGAGACAGCGCGCCGCCATTGGAAATTTCCTTCAGGAGCACTTCCCCCTTCTGGTTGCGGAACGTCATCTGCAGCGCATTCCCCCATGGCTGTACCTCCATGACCGCGGTGATTTTTCCGTTGGTGATCACCGCCTTCCTCTCTTCGATTTCGATTTTGACCGGAGTCTCCTCCTTCGGAAGGAGGGCAACGCTGCCCTGCTCCAGATCGCTGAGCAGTCCCGCGCGGACTCTCAGGCTGTCTGCCATCCACGGTTCTACCTTTACCGTCTCGCCATTCTGGCGGAACAGCAGGGCATCCCCCTGTTTCTCAAAAAAATTCATCGTTTTTGCCTCCCATGTTTTTTTCTGTCTTTTCTCTGTCATTTTACCATCTGTCCCAAAAAACTTCTAGAGCGTATTTGAAAATTGTCTTCGGCAAATATAGAAAAAACAGCCCAGAAAAAATTCCAAGCTGTTCTTTCATATTTTATTCAATTCTATGTGTCCATGTGCTCTCCAGGCAGGAGACTGCGCTCCATCGTTCCCATATCGGGGTCTTCCGCCTTTTCATCTGCTTCCCCTGCCTTCTATGCACATGCCTGTTTCCGAGGATGTCTCTTTTCGTGTATCGGAATTACAGTCTCTTCATCAATTTTTCGCGCTCTTCCTCATAGCCTGGTTTTCCAAGCAGAGCGAACATATTCTTCTTATAACTCTCAACGCCCGGCTGGTTGAACGGATTGACGCCGGATACATAACCGCTGACTCCGCACGCAAACTCGAAGAAGTAGAACAATTGTCCAAGATAGAACTCATTCTGCTCCGGAATATTTACCATCAGGTTCGGCACATTTCCATCGGTATGCGCCAGAATGGTTCCGTTCATTGCGCTCTTATTTACGAAATCAATGGTCTTTCCTGCCAGATAGTTCAGCCCGTCCAGATCTACCGGCTCCTCGCCGATGGTCAATTCCACACGGGATTTCTCCACATTCATAACGGTTTCAAACATAATTCTGGAACCATCCTGAATAAACTGTCCCATGGAATGAAGATCTGTGGTCAGGTCTACGGAAGCCGGGAAGATTCCTTTCTGGTCTTTGCCTTCGCTTTCGCCGAACAGCTGTTTCCACCACTCGGATACATAGTGGAGGCTCGGCTCATAGTTGCAGAGGATTTCCACCGCTTTGCCCTTGCGGTGCAGGATATTGCGGACTGCCGCATATTTCATCGCATCATTTTCCGCAAACGGAGTATTCAGAGCAAGCTCTCTTCCGGAAGCTGCGCCTGCCATCAGCTGGTCGATGTCTGCGCCGGATACCGCGATCGGAAGAAGGCCTACCGCTGTCAGAACGGAGAAACGTCCTCCCACATCATCCGGTACCACGAACGTTGCGTATCCCTCTTCATTCGCTACATGCTTCAGGGCTCCCTTTGCCTTGTCTGTAGTAGCATAGATACGTTTCGCCGCGCCTTCCTTGCCATATTTTTTCTCCAGGATCTCTTTGAATACGCGGAACGCGATTGCCGGCTCTGTGGTGGTTCCGGATTTGGAGATCATGTTGATGGAGAAATCACGGTCGCCGATCACGTCGATCAGTCCCTGGATATAGCTGCTGGAAATGCTGTTTCCAACGAAATAAATCTCCGGAGTCTTTCTCTGCTCCTTTGTAATGTTATTGTAGAAGCCATGACGGAGAAATTCGATCGCCGCGCGCGCGCCCAGATAAGAACCGCCGATACCGATCACCAGCAGGACTTCAGAATCGCTCTGGATCTGTTTTGCCGCTTCCTTGATGCGCGCAAACTCCTCTTTATCATAATCCACCGGCAGATCGATCCATCCGAGGAAATCGTTGCCCTGTCCGCTTCTGGATACCAGGACTTCTTTTGCGGAATTGGCGATCTGCTCGAAAGACGCCATTTCATTTTCACGGATAAATTCTGCCGCTTTTGAATAATCAAATGTTACTTTTGCTCCCATAACACTTTACTCCTTTGCATGATTTTATTTTAACTGTTCCGTCTTCTTCAGAGGAACGGAACAGCTGTGAACAATGACAAATCTATATGAATAAGTGTAGCAAATTCACTCTTTTTTATCAAGTCTCAGAACCATAAAATTTCGAGTTCCAAAATTCTGAAAGATTTCGGATCTTTTATTTCATATACTCCCGGATGATCTCCCGCATCAGCTTCTCTTCCTCCGGCGTGAGCATCCCGGAGAAACGGCTGTCAGCCGCGGCGGTCTGGCGGATACCCTCCCGCACCTGGCTGATCTGCTCTTCCTCTTTCATCTCCCGGACAGCCTCCCTTCGCTGAGCCGCCGTTTTCTTTTTCCTGTTCTCCTCAGCCGCTGCAGGTACCTCAGCAGGCTGTACACCGAGCTGCATCTGATTTTCCAGGTAATCGGTCCATCCGTCCAGCAGGATTTCCTCTTTCCCGGAGAAATCAAAATTGATCCGTAAAAGCAGAAGCCCGCAGATGATCACGCCTCCTGCCACTGCATACTGAACCCAGAGATACGTCTCATACTCATAGAGATACATCACAAGAATACTGAATGCCAGGATCGCAAAAGTGACCGCCGCCGCATTCTGACTCCCCGCTTTCAGGGCCTGCACCCCGATGCCGGCGCTCCGTCCTCCCGCCATCTGGCTGCGCAGGAACGCGCCCATATTGGCAATCGGCTCCTTCCGTTCCCTGACCGTCCGCAAAAGCTGGCTGGTCCATTTCAGTTTAGGCTTGTCCAGCCGTTTCAGGTCTTTGATCGCCTTGCTGTAAAAATGGTTGCTCCAGAACAGACACCATACTCCTGCGATGCCTGCTGCTATCATTGCGTACAAGAACAGATTCTGATTCATGCATGTCTGCAGCATTTTTTTGCCCCCTATTTTTTATTTTTTGCCCGGCCCGGCATGGGAACATTATAAGCCCGCAAATATGGGTTTGAAAATAAAAATCGTTCGTCAAATTCTCTGAAAAAGAATCCGTTCTTTCTGCAAACCGGCGGTTTTACAGACGTTTCACCATTTCCTGTGTCAGATTGACACAATGCTGCGCCGCTTTTCTCTCAAATTCCGGATAATCCATCGTCGCGCTGTCGTCCGCCTTGTCGGAGATCGCCCGCAGGATCACATAGGGGATGTGGTTCAGATAAGCCGCCTGGGCGATAGCCGCCCCTTCCATCTCCGTGCAGAAGCCGTCCAGCTCGTCCACAAGCACGCTCTTTACGCCATGATCGGAGATAAACTGATCCCCGCTGAGCACACGTCCGGAAAATACCTGGATCTCCGGATTGACCTCCCGGCATGCCTCCGCCGCGACTTTCTGCATCGTCTCATCCGCAGGGAACGCGAATACGTCGATCTGCGGGATCTGTCCCTTCTTGTAACCCAGCGCACGGACATCCATATCATGGTGAACGGCGTCTGTGGAAATCACGATATCCCCGATGTTGATCTCATTTCTCAGGGAACCGGCAACACCGGTGTTGATCACCGCATCCACCTGAAAATCATCCACCAGGATCTGTGTGCAGATTCCCGCGTTCACCTTGCCGATGCCGCACTGTACCACGACCACCGGCTTTCCGTTGAGCAGTCCCTGGTTGAATTCCATGGATGCTTTCTTTGTCACGGTAACGTCTGTCATCATTTCCTTTAATCTGGCAACTTCAATGTCCATTGCCCCGATAATTCCTATTCTGTTCATGTCTTTTTCTTCCTTTCTCTGCCGCAGGCAAAACATGCAGTCCTTCAGCCGGCGGAACAGTTATCACCGCTTTTTCACAGGATAATCTTAACATATCTCTTGAAATTATGGTATATTTTTCTTTTCCGTGTTATAATACCGGAGAAAAATGTTAAATGAAGTACGCAAAGGAGGCAATCAAACATGGAATACACAACAAAAGGCACCTGTTCCCGCAAAATCTTATTCGAGATCACCGAAGACAATAAGCTGCACAACGTACAGTTTGTCGGCGGATGCAACGGCAACACCAAGGGCATCGCTTCTCTGGTGGAAGGCATGGATGCAGACGAAGTGATCAAACGTCTGAAAGGCACAGACTGCAACGGACGCGGAACTTCATGTCCGGATCAGCTGGCAAGAGCGCTGGAGGCTGCAAAACAGTAAAGCCGGGAGGATACGTTCCTTTCCGCCATCCACAAAAAGAACGCTGTTATTTTCAAGTACCTTTTCCCCTTTTTGAAATCGAAGGAGACGATTGTTTTTGAAAATGGCAGCGTTCTTTTTCATTCTTTCCCTTGCTATTTATTTTGTTATCTATCTTGCAATTTATCCTGCTTTTTTCTATTTCGTTTTCTGCCTATCTGTCCCATTTATCACAAAGACTGTTGATCTGGTCCGCAAACTTGGACAGGTCCTTATTGGCTCCGCCTTTATTTCTCTGAATCACAGCCAGCAGCCTCTGGCCTGCCGCAAGCAGACGGTCAAAGACAGGATTTCCGGTTCCGCGGATGGAAGTGGAAGTAACCTTCTTCTCATACGGAATTCCTCTGGTACGTTCAAGATAAACTCCATGAGCCAGGTCATAGACGGTACCGGAAAACGGCGCGTCCGCCGGGTAACCCAGTTCATTTCTCAGCCGTGCGGCAAAAAGTTCCGTAACCTTATCTTCACCGTGAGTGACAAACACCTGCTCCGGCCTTACCTTAAAGTTTCCTGCCCAGCGCATCAGCCCTTCGTTGTCCGCATGGCCGCTGACACCGGGAAGCTGGCAGATCTTTGCATTGACATGAACATCCTCACCGAGAATCTTCGCGTCCTCTGCTCCCGAAAGAAGATGGCGTCCCAGAGTTCCCGCCGCCTGATATCCGACGAACAGGATCGTACACTCTTTTCTCCACAGGTTATGTTTCAGATGATGCTTGATACGTCCGGCATCGCACATGCCGCTGGCAGAGATGATAACCTTCGGTTCCTCGTGAAGATTGATCGCCTTGGATTCATCAGAGGTAATGGAAAGCTTCAGACCCGGAAACTGGATCGGGTTGATTCCCTGCGCCAGCAGTTCGGCAGCCGCCGAGTCGTAGCATTCCGATTCATGTTCCTTGAAGATGTTCGTTGCCTCCACGGCAAGCGGACTGTCTACATAGACAGGGAAATTTCCGTATCCCTGCACCAGCCTGCGTTCCTTAATCTCCCGGATAAAGTACAGCATCTCCTGCGTCCTGCCCACGGCGAAGGACGGAATGACGACGTTGCCTCCCTTATCAAAGGTCTCCTGGATGATCCGCGCCAGCTCCGCCACATAATCCGGACGTTCGCCGTGGCTGCGATCCCCGTAGGTGGATTCCATGATCACATAATCCGCTTCATTAATATAATGAGGATTGTTGATCAGCGGCTGATTGTCGTTTCCGATATCTCCTGAGAAGACCAGTTTTTTCGTTATTCCGTCTTCTGTGAGCCAAAGCTCGATGCTGGCGGAGCCCAGCAGATGTCCCGCGTCTACAAACCGCACCTTGATGCCGTCGGCAAGTTCCACTCTCTGATCATAGGGAAATCCCACCAGACGCTGGATCACGCCCAATGCATCTTCCATCGTATAAGGCGGAACGTATTCCTCCTTGCCCGCACGGCGGTTTCTGCGGTTCTTCCACTCTGCCTCGGACATCTGGATGTGGGCGCTGTCGCGGAGCATGATGTTGCACAGATCCACGGTCGCGTCCGTCATGTATACATCTCCCCGGAAACCGTGTGCATATATCATAGGAAGATTTCCGGAATGGTCAATGTGTGCATGTGTGATCAATACGAAATCCAGCTGGGACGGCGGGACTGGCAGCGGACTGTTTTGATACAGATTCGGTCCCTGTTCCATTCCGCAGTCTACCAGAAACTTTTTCCCGGCTGCCTCGATGTAATAGCAGCTGCCGGTTACCTCATGTGTTGCCCCCAAAAATGTGATACGCATGCTTCAAGCCCCCTTTGGTCTGAATCTGATATAACGTGTAACCGTTCAGTCAACGGAACAATCACCTGTAATGCTAACAGTTCAGCTAGCTGAACAATCACCTGTAATGCTGCTTTTTTGTCATCTATTATAATTATATACGAAAATTTAGGAAATGTATAGATTTTTGATTTGTTTTCTGATAATTTATTGTGAAGTTTTTATAAAGAGAAAGCTTCCTGTATACTATAAATCAAGGAGTTGACCAAAGAAAATACCTCAAG
>OLQE01000221.1_pt1 | contig 51085 bp, 43 predicted proteins | sample 1643161 | NCBI WGS metagenome assembly OLQE01 (sample SAMEA3136650, study PRJEB25190) | human gut metagenome
TAAGAAATTTTCAAGGTTGTTGTCTATTGTTTAATTATCAAGGTTCTTCGCTGTTTCTTTTCTCCAGAAGCAACTCTGATATTTTATCATGTTGTTTTCTGTTTGTCAAGAACTTTTTTGTTTTATTTTTTTGTGATTCTTTTCAAGCTTTCGCTTGTTTCGAATCAGCTTTAATATATTATCACGTGTATCTTCGTTTGTCAACACTTTTTTGAATCTTTTTTAAATTCATTTTGATAATACATTTTAGTGCATAGGCACCAAACGGAGAAAGAGGGATTTGAACCCTCGCGCCGGTTTCCCGACCTACACCCTTAGCAGGGGCGCCTCTTCAGCCTCTTGAGTATTTCTCCTCGCCTGAATTTCTGTAATATCTTACAGCATTTATTCAGTTGTGCACCAACAGTGCATATGTGATTATACTAGACTGTTGTCACAATGTCAATGTCTAAATTCAAACTTTTTTATTTTTCTTTTTTCTTTGATTTCTTTGATTTGTTGTTATGTCCGCCCTTAGTGTTCCATTTTCATGTGCAATTGTCGTGCTTATTCAAAAGGAATCACAGCTCCGTCATAGGTTTTTTCGATATATTCTTTAATCTCATCTGATTTCAATGCCTTTACAAGAGCCTGTATCTTTTCCTCTTTTTCATTTTCCTCTTTTACTGCAATAATGTTTACATATGTTTTTGCAGCCTCAGAATCTGATTTTTCATATGCAAGCGCATCTTTGGCTACAGAATATCCTGCTTCCAGCGCATAGTTTCCATTTAGTACTACATATGCAGTTTCTCCGGTCACTCTTGCTACCTGTGCAGCTTCCAGTTCTACAATTTCTACATTATATGGATTTTCTTCAATATCATTTACTGTTGCATTGAGTCCTGCCCCGTCTTTTAATGTGATAATTCCATTGTCCTGTAAGAGAAGCAATGCTCTGGCTTCATTTGTCGTATCATTTGGCACTGCGATTTTATCACCTTCGGAAATTTCATTCAGATTCTTTTTTGTTCCTGGATAAATTCCAAATGGCTCATAATGGATATCTCCTGCATCTACCAGATGAGTTCCTTTTTCCTCATTGAAACTTTCCAGGTATGGCACATGCTGGAAATAGTTTGCATCAAATTCTCCGCTCTCTACAACTTCATTTGGCTGCACATAGTCATCAAACACTGTCACTTCCAGCTGATATCCTTCTTTTTTCAGAATCGATTTTGCCTGTTCCAATATTTCAGCGTGCGGAGTTGCAGATGCTGCTACTTTAATCGTCTTTGCATCTTCACTGCTGCCTTTCTCCTCTGCTTTTGAATTACTTTGGCATCCTGTCAGTACTCCTAATGTTAAAATTCCTGTTAATATAATTGCTGTTACCTTTTTCATATTCTCTCTCCTTTTCCCTTTTGTTTTTGCTGTTTTTCTATTTTCTTTTATCCAGTACAGATGCAGCTTTCATTCCCGCCGACTGGAAAATCTGAACCAGTATCACAAGCAGAACAACTGTCACGATCATGATTTCAGACTGATATCGATAATATCCATAACGGATGGCGATATCTCCAAGTCCACCGCCACCTACAGTTCCTGCCATAGCTGAGTATCCGAGGATCGTCCCTATTGCAATTGTCGCTCCTGTGATCAGAGATGTTCTCGCTTCTACGAGAAGAACCCTGGTGATAATTTTGAAATTTCCTGCTCCCATTGCTTTTGCAGCCTCAATCACTCCCTCATCCACTTCTTTAACCGAAGATTCCACCATTCTTGCAATAAACGGCACTGCTGCCACCACCAGTGGAACAATGGTCGCCGATGATCCGTAGCTTTGCCCCACGAGCAATCTCGTGAGCGGTATCACAAGGATCAAAAGGATCAGAAACGGGATGCTTCTCACAATGTTTGAAATAAGATCTAATATCTTATATAACACTGCATTCGGTTTCAAACCGTCTTTATCTGATACTGCCAGGCAGATTCCCATTGGGAGACCAAGGACATATCCCAGAATCGTAGATGCCAGTGTCATATATAAAGTTTCTTTTACTCCATTTAAAATCATTAAGATCACGTCTTCACTCCACATCATCCGTCACCTCCTCCAGTTCAATGCCACATGTTTTTAAATAGTTCTGCATTTCCTCTGCCTGTCTGCTGTCTCCGGCAAACTCCAGAATCATTTCGCCTTTTGCAACACCTCCGATATTTCTTGTGTCTGCCCGCAGAATGTTGACCGGTTCCCGGAACTTTAAGATCATATTAGCGATCACTGGCTGGAACGCCGAATTTTCTGAAAATACAATTCGTACTTTTCTGCCGCTCTGAATCAGATCTTTTGTATTGCCGGAAGATTCTGCTCTGCTGATATCATCTCCTTCATCTTTTCGGATTAATTCTCTTGCCACATCTGATTTTGGATGACTGAATATCTCGGACACACTTCCTGTCTCCACAATTTCTCCTGATTTCATGATCGCTACATGAGAACAGATTTTTCTGACCACAGACATCTGGTGGGTAATGATCACAATCGTAATATTAAATTTCCGGTTGATTTCCTGTAACAATTCCAGAATCGATGCTGTTGTCTGTGGATCCAAAGCGCTTGTAGCTTCATCACATAACAAGATTTTAGGCGATGTTGCAAGTGCTCTTGCAATTGCAACTCTCTGTTTTTGACCACCTGATAATTGAGAAGGAAATGCATTTGCTTTTTCCTTCAATCCTACGATTTCCAGAAGTTCTTCCGCTTTTTCTCTTGCTTCCTTTTTCTTTTTGCCCTGGATATACATCGGAAAACACACATTTTCCAGTACTGATTTCTGCATCAGAAGATTAAAATGCTGAAAGATCATTCCAATCTGTTCTCTTTGCTTTCTCAGTTCTTTCTCTTTCAGCCCACCCAATGCACGTCCTTTTATCAATACATTTCCGGATGTAGGCTGCTCCAGAAAGTTCATACATCGTACCAATGTACTTTTTCCTGCTCCTGACATTCCGATAATTCCGTAAATTTCTCCTGATCTTATTGTCAGGCTTACATTTTTTAACGCCTGAACAGTTCCTTCTTTGGAAGAATATGTTTTGGACACATTTTCAATTTTAATTTCCGCCATTGCTTTTTCCTTCCATTTTTTATTCGTTTTCCCTTATTCTGTTTGGGATGTATTTAACTATATCATTTTAGTTGGAAATGTGTTAATTCTAAAAAAATACAACCAGTAATAGTTTTTCCCTATTACTGGCTGTGATATTTTAATTGATATCCAACGTTTTGTCTTTATATTTTGATATTTCTTCCAGATATTTTTTCCCGAGTGGACTGATTGCAACTCCGCTTCTGACCAAGTATCCAATGGTCATCACTTCATCTGATTTCAGCTTTACTGCACAATACTCTTCCCCGTTAAGTTCCTCGCAGATGATACCGGAACATAAAGTATATCCATTCAATCCCACCATAAAATTCAGAATCGTCGCCCGATCATCTACCTTGATCAGCTGCTTATATTCAAATGTACTCAGCACTTCTTCTGCAAAATAAAAGGAATTGTACGTCCCTTGTTCAAAAGACAGACAAGGGTATTCATTTAGCTCTTCCAATTCAATTTCCTTCCGATTTGCCCAGGGATGTCCTTTCCACATATACACATAAATACTGCACTTAAGAAGTTCATGAAATTCAAGATTACACTCATGGAATAATTTTGTCAGTACTTTCCGGTTAAACTCATTGACATACAGAATCCCGATCTCACTTTTGAAATTCTTAACGTCCTGAATCACGTCATATGTTTTTGTTTCATGGACAGCAAACTCGTATTCTTCCATGCCGAATTGTCTCACCATCTCTACAAAGGCATTTACTGCAAATGTATAGTGCTGCATTGATACGCTGAATTTCTTTTTTTGATTTTCTTTTTCCACGTATTTGGATTCGATCAGCTGGTACTGCTCCACAACCTGCCTGGCATACCCGATAAATTCCTCGCCCTCCGGCGTAACAGACACGCCTCTGTTGGTTCTTCGAAACAGATCAAGCCCGATTTCTGTCTCCAGTTCTTTGATTGCTGAGGATAAGCTCGGCTGGGAAATAAACAGTCTTCTTGCCGCTTCATTCATAGATCTGGCATGTGCAACAGTGATCGCATATTTTAACTGTGTTAATGTCATCGTATTTCAGCCCTTTCCGGACAATTTTCATCAATTATTTTCTGGATACGGTCATGTACGATCTCTGCAATCTCCGTAGTTTTCATATTTTTGTATTCTTCATAATACAGCGGTTCTAAAAAGTGTACCTGTACCGTAACCTGACTGATTGTTTTCGTATCGAATGGTTTAAAAGAATCAATCAATGCAACCGGAACAATCGGACATTTTGCTTTGGTTGCAGCTTTAAAGCTTCCGCCTTTGAAGGAGCCGATCTGATTTCCATTTTTAGAACGGGTTCCCTCGGCAAAAATCAGATAGTTCTTTCCATTTTGGACTTCCTTTGATACATCAATGATCACCTGCATAGACTGCCTGATATCTTCCCGGTCTATCATATATGCATGCATACAGGAAAAGACCTGCTTTAAAAACGGAACATCCTTCACTTCTTTTTTGGCTACTACAGAAAACGGATATGGACATGCGTCTAATATGGCCAGCACATCATACATTCCCTGATGGTTCGGAAAAAACATAAATCCGTTCTCTTTTGGAAGATTTTCTGCACCATGTTCTTCTATTTTTACATTTCCGCCTTTGTTGGCACGAAAAACAATCCACTTTAAAAACTTAACATGTTCTTCCAGTGTATAGTTTTCCGGGTGTGCCGCTCTGTGACACAACTTGATCCACATGTACGGAACCAGTAAAATATTCCGAAACACCATTAATAAAATACGTTTCATTTTTTCTGCTCCTGAAATTACTCATTTTTATAGGTGCAATACTCTTTGATTGCACTTTCATATAAATTATTGCCCTCACTGTCTATGACAACGATTACCGGAAAGTTTTCTACCTGAAGCTTTCGAATTGCTTCTGTCCCCAGATCATCATATGCAACAACTTCTGATTTTGTGATACATTTTGACAGCAACGCTCCTGCGCCTCCTACTGCCGCAAAATAGACTGCGCCATTTCTGATTACAGCATCAATCACATCCTGTGTTCTTTTTCCTTTTCCGATCATCGCACCCATCCCAAGATCCAGAAGCTGTGGTGTATATTTATCCATGCGGCTGGCCGTTGTCGGACCTGCAGAACCGATAGGACGTCCTTCCCTTGCCGGAGACGGTCCCATATAATAGATAATCTGATCCTGGATATCGATCGGAAGATTTTCCTGATTCTGCAGTGTTTCATACATTCTTTTATGCGCAGCATCCCTCGCTGTATAAATAGTTCCTGTAATATATACATAATCTCCTGATTTCAGAGTTTTTAATTCTTCTTTTGAAATCGGAGCCTGCAAATGTCTTTCCATAATGCTTTCCTTTCTGTTTTTCTTTTAAAGTTCACGAACGACATGTCTGTTTACATGACAGCAGATATTGATTCCTACCGGAAGCCCTGCAATATGTGTCGGATATGTATTAATATTAACTGCAAGCGCAGTAGTTGTTCCTCCAAGCCCGCCGGGTCCGATTCCAAGGCTGTTGATTTTCACAAGCATCTCCTCTTCCATGTCTTTTACATATGGAATGTCAGAATGTACCCCCACTTCTCTTGTCAGAGCTTCTTTTGCCATCAGCGCACATTTTTCAAAGGTTCCCCCGATTCCTACTCCAACTACCATCGGAGGACAGGCATTCGGACCGGCGTCCCTGACTGCCGTCAGAATCGCATGTTTTACTCCCTCAATACCTTCTGCCGGCTTCAACATAAATACACGGCTCATATTTTCGCTCCCAAATCCTTTTGGTGCTACTTTTATCTTCACCTTATCTCCTGCAACGATTTTGGTATGGAGCACTGCCGGTGTATTATCTTTTGTATTTTCACGGATTAATGGATCTTTTACCACAGATTTTCTTAAAAAACCTTCTGTGTACCCCTGTCTGACCCCTTCATTGACTGCCTCTTCCAGAAGGCCACCCTCCAGATGCACATCCTGCCCGATTTCCAGAAATATAACTGCCATTCCGGTATCCTGACAGATTGGGATCATATCATCAGCCGCAATTTTTAAATTTTCCTGCAGCTGTCCCAATATCTGTTTTCCAAGCGGTGATTTTTCATCCTGCTCCGCCTGTTTCATTGCTGTGTCCATATCTTTTGACAGATAGTGGTTTGCTTCAATACACATTTCTTTGATATTTTTTGAGATTTCTCTCACATCAATTGTACGAATCATAATGCCTCCTAGAATTTTTTACAATCATCAGGTTTCTGTTTTCACTATCCAGTATTATAGTATAGTTCCTTCAAAATTGAAACAAAAAAAGAGAGCCGGATGCTCTCTTTTGAGGTTTCGGCTCTCTTTCGGGAAGGGGGTGATACAATCCAGTTATCCTATTTTTCTTGATTTTCGATAAATGATCGCTCCTACAATAATGTTGAATGAGATCAGCAGTCCAATCACCCATTTTGCATAGTCGTTATCAAAATCACCAGTCTTGACTGCTGGAACCAGAGCCTTACATACTACACATCTTCCATCACGATATATGTGTCCTGTTACTGCAATCGTCACCTTTTCCAGTGTTGTTTCGTTCTTTCCATCTTTATCCAGATATAATTTTCCGCAAGTCTCACATCGGTAGTATGCTCTATTTCCTGCTTCTGTACATGTTGCCTGCTTCTCCGTAACCCGGATCAGACTGTGTTTGTGCGGTTCTACATAATCCGGATCTTTTGCCTGGCAAATGGTACAGATACCGTCTTTATACTGATGTCCCGTCGGAGGAAGCGTAATCTCTTCTACCGTTGTCTCCTCTGTTCCCGCCTTGTCGAGATACAGCTTTTTGCAGGACTGACACTGATAGCAGGCTTTATATCCGGCTTCTGTACATGTCGGCAGTTTTTCCTGAACCACCAGCATATCGTGCTGATGCTCTTCTGACTGTCTTGCCGTGAACGAGAATGTTACAATCCGATACCATCCATTCTCTGATTCTTCAACCTTTGGTGTTCCCTGTACTTCATTTCCAGGAAGCACAGTAATCAGCTCCGGCGCTGCGAATTGATATCCTTCTTTTGCTTCATATGTTACATGAAGCTCATACTCACCTTCCTCAAATTTATCTGTTGACAGTAACGTGTTTTCTCCGTTCTTCGTCGTCCATTCAACCATATTGATAAAATAGTGTGCACCGGCAGGAACCTCTAATTCATATGACGGCATTTCTCCGATGACCGGCCAGGTTATATGATTTGTATTGATGATCGTAATCTCTTGTCTTCCCTCAGCCGGATTTTCATCACTTGTTTCCGCCGCCTCTGCAACTGAAAAAATCATAACTGCAAACATACAAACTGCTAAAGGTAGTGCCAGCCAACTCTTTGCCTTTTTCATAATCTCACGCTCCTCTCCCTGATTTCATTTTAATCATTGGTTTTCTGGTTTCCTTTGTGTACACTTTATTTTGTTATATGGTTCTTTTTTCTTTATTATACTACAATTCTGTATTTTTATCTATATTTTCTTTATATTATTTATTTTTTTCGTATTTTATCTGATTATTTACCTTAAAAAAAACCTCCGCATATCATGCGAAGGCTTTTTCTCTTTATTCTTCTATTGGAGTTTCTGTCTCTTCCTCATCCTCAGAAATTTCGATTTCTTCTCCATCGATCTCTGCAGATGCTTTTCTTACTTTTGCGATACTTGCAACTTTTTCATTCTCAGGCAGATTGATCAGTTTTACACCGGATGTGATTCGTCCGTATACAGAAATGTCAGAACACTTCATACGGATCACGATTCCTTCCGTATTGATCATCATGATCTCGCTGTCTTCATCGACCGCTTTCATGCCGACCACATCGCCTGTTTTTTCCGTGATTTTATAGCATTTTACACCTTTTCCACCACGGTTCTGTCTTGTAAATTCATCCATATCGGTAAGTTTGCCCATACCTTTTTCAGATGCAATGAGCAGATATTTTCCTTGATTGCTGATCTGCATTCCGATCACTTCATCATGATCTCCAAGGTTCATGCCGCGCACTCCCATAGAAACACGGCCTGTCGGACGCACATCCTTCTCACTAAACCGGATACACATACCGTATTTTGTAACCAGGATCACATCCTGTTCATCATCTGTAATCTTCACTTCGATCAGTTTATCATCTTCTCTGAGAACGATCGCAGCCAGTCCGGTCTTTCTGACATTTGCATAATCTTTGATCGGAGTCTTTTTCACAAGACCTTTTTCTGTTGCCATCAACAGATACTGTCCATCCTCGTACTCCCGGATTGGAATCATTGCTGTGATCTTCTCATCCGGCATCAGCTGCAGCAGATTGATGATCGCCGTACCACGCGCAGTTCTGCTTGCTTCCGGAATCTCATAGCCTTTCAGACGATACACACGTCCTGTATTTGTAAAGAACATGATATAGTGATGTGTTGTCGTAATAAACAGTTCCTTGATATAGTCATCATCCAGGATCTGCATTCCTTTGATTCCTTTTCCGCCTCGGTTCTGACTCTTGAATGTATCCATGGACATTCTCTTAATGTATCCCATTTTTGTCATGGTGATCACCACATTTTCTCTTGGGATCAGATCTTCCATGGAAATATCAAACTCATCAAATCCGATGGATGTTCTTCTCTCATCTCCATATTTCTCGGAAATGACAAGAATCTCCTTTTTGATCACACCAAGAAGCAGTTTTCGGTCAGCAAGGATCGCTTTTAATTCCCCGATCTTCTTCATCAGTTCTTCGTACTCTGCTTCCAGCTTCTCACGCTCCAGACCTGTCAGTGCGCGCAGACGCATATCTACGATCGCACTTGCCTGTACTTCTGTCAGGTCAAATCTGGCCATCAACTCTTCCTTGGCAGTCTGAACATTCTTAGATCCGCGAATAATCCGGATTACCTCATCAATGTTATCCAGTGCAATCAGTAATCCCTGTAAAATATGAGCACGCTCTTCTGCTCTGTTCAGCTCATACTGTGTTCTTCTCGTCACAACCTCTTCCTGGTGCTTCAGATAATGCTTCAGCATATCCAGGATATTCATGACTTTTGGCTCATTGTTGACTAAAGCCAGCATGATCACACCGAAGGTATCCTGCAGCTGTGTATGTTTATAAAGCTGGTTTAAAATTACATTCGGATTGACATCTCTTCTCAATTCGATACAGATGCGCATTCCCTCACGGCTGGACTGATCGCTTAAATCGGTGATCCCATCTACCTTTTTATCACGTACCAACTCTGCGATCTTCTCGATCAGTCGGGCTTTATTTACCATGTATGGCAGCTCCGTTACAATGATCCTGTTCTTACCATTTGCCATTGGTTCAATATTGGTAATCGCACGCACACGGATCTTACCGCGTCCTGTGCGGTATGCTTCTTCAATTCCTCTTGTTCCAAGAATCTCTGCTCCGGTTGGAAAATCCGGTCCTTTGACGATCTTTAAAATATCATCAATACTTGTCTCTCCGTTTTCATCGATCTGGTCGTCAATGATCTTCACGACCGCGCCAATGATTTCACGCAGGTTATGCGGCGGAATGTTCGTTGCCATTCCGACTGCAATACCGGATGTTCCATTTACCAGAAGATTCGGGAATCTGGCCGGAAGAACTGTCGGTTCTTTCTCTGTCTCGTCAAAGTTCGGTGCAAAATCTACGGTATTTTTATTGATGTCAGCAGTCATCTCCATGGAAATCTTGCTCAGACGTGCCTCTGTATATCGCATGGCAGCAGCGCCATCACCGTCTACAGACCCAAAGTTCCCGTGTCCGTCAACCAGAGGATATCTCGTAGACCATTCCTGTGCCAGATTTACCAGTGCTCCATAAATAGAGCTGTCTCCATGAGGATGATATTTACCCATTGTATCACCGACAATACGCGCACATTTACGATGTGGCTTGTCAGGTCCATTATTCAGCTCGATCATTGAATACAGGATTCTTCTCTGTACCGGCTTTAATCCGTCTCTGACATCCGGCAGGGCACGGGATGCGATAACGCTCATCGCATAGTCGATATAGGAAGTCTCCATTGTCTTTTTCAGGTCAACTTCATGGACTTTATCAAAAATATTATCTTCCATGTTCCTTCTCCTTGTTTTTTAAGTGTATTGCAATTCTATATATCCAGATTTTTAACAAATCTGGCATTTTCTTCAATGAACTCTCGTCTTGGTTCTACCTTGTCTCCCATCAGTGTAGTAAATGTCAGATCCAGTTCGGAAGATGTCTCGTCATCCATAGTCACCCTCAAAAGTACACGATGCTCCGGATCCATTGTTGTCTCCCAGAGCTGATCCGCATCCATTTCACCAAGACCTTTATAACGCTGAATCTTATTATTGCTGTCACGTCCTACTTCTGTAAGAATCTCATTTAATTCCTCATCACTGTATGCATACCAGACTTTTTTATTTTTTTCCAGCTTATACAGCGGCGGCTGTGCCAGATACACATAGCCTTCTCTGATCAGATCCGGCATAAAACGATATAAAAATGTCAGAAGCAGGGTGCTGATATGCGCACCATCCACATCGGCATCAGTCATGATAATAATCTTATGATACCGCAGCTTGGAAATATCAAAATCCTCATGAATTCCTGTTCCAAACGCCGTGATCATAGCCTTGATCTCCGCATTGGCGTAAATCTTATCCAGCCTTGCTTTTTCTACATTCAGGATTTTTCCTCTCAGTGGAAGGATCGCCTGTGTCGCACGCTGTCTCGCTGTCTTTGCAGAACCACCCGCTGAATCTCCCTCGACAATGTAGATCTCACAGTTTTCCGGATTTTTGTCTGAACAATCCGCCAGTTTTCCAGGCAGAGACATCCCCTCCAGAGCTGATTTTCTTCTGGTCAGATCTCTGGCCTTTCTTGCTGCTTCTCTTGCTCTTTGTGCCATCAGAGATTTCTCTACTGTCTGTTTTGCGACAGACGGATTCTGCTCCAGAAAAATCTCAAGCTGAGTACTGACAATATTATCCACTGCTCCACGCGCTTCACTGTTTCCGAGCTTCTGCTTGGTCTGTCCTTCAAACTGCGGCTCTCCGATCTTAACACTGACGATCGCTGTCAGACCTTCACGAATGTCGTCACCTGACAGATTCGGCTCATTGTCCTTGAGCAGTTTATTCTTTCTGGCATACTCATTAAAGGTCTTCGTCAATGCCTTTCTGAATCCCTCAATATGAGTTCCCCCTTCCGGAGTTGTAATATTGTTTACAAATCCATACGTATTATCACTGTAGGAGTCGTTATGCTGCATCGCCATCTCAACAACTACTCCGTCTTTTTCCCCTTCGCAATAAATGATCTGATCATACAAAGGTGTCTTGCTTTTGTTCAGATAAGTGACAAACTCTTTGATTCCACCCTCGTAATGGAATGTATGCTCTCTGATTTCTTCTTCACGAAGATCCTGCAGAATAATCTTCAGGCCTTTTGTAAGAAATGCCATCTCACGCAGTCTCTGCTTTAATACATCGTATTCAAATACAGTCTCTTCAAAGATCTCGCCATCCGGAAGAAATGTGACTTTTGTTCCGGTTTTATCCGGATCACATTCACCGACTACTTTTAACGAATACATCGTCTTTCCGCGTTCATATCGCTGTTTGTAAATTTTTCCTTCGTTGTAGATCTCAACTTCAAGCCATACAGAGAGCGCGTTGACAACGGACGCACCTACTCCGTGCAGACCTCCGGATACTTTGTATCCTCCTCCGCCGAACTTTCCGCCGGCGTGAAGAATCGTAAATACAACCTCTACCGCAGGAATCCCTGCCTTGTGGTTTAATCCAACCGGGATTCCTCGTCCGTTGTCAACGACCGTCACAGAATTGTCCGGATTGATACTCACATTGATCGTATCACAATATCCAGCCAATGCCTCATCTACCGCATTGTCTACAATCTCATATACCAGATGATGAAGTCCTCTTGCAGAAGTGCTTCCAATATACATTCCCGGTCTTTTTCTTACTGCTTCCAGCCCCTCTAATATTTGGATCTGGTCTGCTCCATATTCTGCATCAAATTCAGTACCTGTTGCACCCATTTAAAAACCTCCTAGTTTTCTTTTGTCACACTTCCGCTGCTTACACGGAAAATTTTATTTATAGAAAATCGATGATTCACAAACTCATCCAGCCCAGTACATGTAATCACGGTCTGTATATCATGAATACTGTCTAATAAATAGTTTTGCCTGTGCTTGTCCAGTTCAGACAATACATCGTCCAATAATAAAATCGGTGTATCTTTGATCACTTCTTTCACCAATTCGATCTCAGACAGCTTTAACGACAGTGCTGCTGTCCTCTGCTGCCCCTGTGAGCCGAATTTGCGAATATCCAGATCACCTGATAAAAAGCACAAATCATCCCTGTGCGGACCGACAGAAGTGCTTTTCATCCGAATGTCTCTCTCCCGGTTTTTCTTCAAAGCCTGCTCCAGAGAAAGACTTCCAAGACTGCTCTCATAAGACAGTTCAATCCGCTCTCTCCCGCCTGTCAGCCTGTAATGTATGTCGGCAATGATCTGATTGACCTGCCTGATAAATTGTTTTCGACTCTCGATCACTTTTGTCCCATACTCAGCAAGCTGCATATCCCAGATATCCAGCGTATCCATTAAGTGATCCTGATGATAAAGCTCTTTTAACAGAGAATTTCTCTGATTGATGATTCGATTATAATTTGATAAATTGCTCAGATATACTTTGTCGATCTGGGATAACTCCAGGTCGATAAATCTTCTTCTGCCGGCAGGTCCATCTTTGATAATATTGAGGTCCTCCGGAGAAAAAAAGACAAAATGTACAATTCCAAACAACTCACTTGCTTTTCGAATTGGAATTTTATTGATTGCGATTCCTTTTGGACTGTTCTTTTTGAGATGCATATCAATCTGGAATTCCATCCCCTTTTTCTCTACGATCGTCTCCAGATGTGATTCCTCTCTGCCGAACTGTATCAAATCTCTGTCTTTTGTCCCTCTGTGGGATTTTGTCGTACCCGACAAATACAATGCCTCAAGGATGTTGGTCTTTCCCTGGGCATTGTCTCCATACAGGATATTTGTCTTTGAATCAAATGTCATATCCAGTAATTCATAATTCCTGTAATTTTTGAGCTTTAAAGATTTGATAACCATAATTTCTCCATCAATATGTAACTATTTTACACGTTTTTTCGTTATTTTTCAATTTTTATTTCCTGTCCGTCAAATGAAGCAGTATCTCCCGGATATAATTTTCTGCCTCTTCTTGTGTCAACCTCTCCGTTTACCGTGACCATTCCATCCTGAATAACTTCCTTGGCTTCGACTCCTGATTCTACCAGTCCGGCTGCCTTTAACGCCTGGCCAAGCTTAATAAACTCATCTGTTTCTCTTAATTTAATTGTTTCCATATGCACTCTTCTTTCTACGCAACTGCGTTAAAATTTACCGGAAGGATCAGATAAATATAGCTCTGATTTTCATCCTTGATGAAACACGGAGCTTTTGCGTTCATAAAATACAGATCCACTTCCTCATCATCAATGACACGAAGAGCATCGATCAGGAATTTCGGGTTAAATCCAATGAGCAAGTCTTTTCCTTCTTTGGTAATAAAAATAGTTTCATCCATAGAACCGATCTGGGATTTGATCTTTAATTCCATCGTTCCGTCTTTGATATCAATAATGATCGGTTTTTTGTCCCCCTCTTTGATAAGCAGGGTGGCACGGTCAATACAGTCTAGAAGTTCTTTTTTATGGATTCTGACTTTTGTCTCATAGTCACTGGATAACATCTGATCGATTTTAAAATATTCTCCTTCGATCAAACGGGATACAACAACTGTTTTGTCAAATTCAAATACGATATGATTCTTTGTGAAAGAAATATCAACCAGTGCTTCCGCCTCTCCACCAATGATCTTGCTGATTTCCTGAAGCGTTTTTCCAGGGACAATGACCTTCTTCTGACCGTAATCTTCTTTTAATTCTATCTTACGAATTGAGATTCTGTGACCATCTAGTGAGACAACTTTCAGTATGTTGCCCTCAATTTCAAACAATTCACCCGTCATCATCTTATTTGTATCATTATCTGCGATGGAGAAAATTGTCTGACGAATCACTTCTTTTAATGTGAATTCTGAGACAGTAATGTAATCTTCTTTCTCTATTACAGGAAGATATGAAAAATCTTCTCCGGACTGTGCTGCAATATTGAATTTTGCTTTTTCACAGGTAATCAGAGTCTGGTTGTCAGATGTCGTTTCGATTACAACATCACTGTCCGGAAGCTTTCTTACAATTTCCGAAAAAATCTTAGCATTTAATGCGATGATACCTCTTTCTAAAATATCACCTTCAATTCTGGTTTCAATTCCAAGTTCCATATCATTTGCTGTCAACTTAATAACATCTGTCGATGCGTCAACTAAAATACATTCTAAGATAGGCATTGTTGTTTTAGAAGGAACAGCTTTAGAAACAATACTGACTCCTTTTACAAGATTGGATTTCGTACATACGATTCTCATCTGTTGATAATCTCCTTTCGAATTTGTGAAATATGATTTGTGGTGGAAAACTTTCAGCAGCCAAATCTTATAGAGAGAAATATAAAAGTTTTCCGCCTTAGCCGCCGTAGGGGGTGTGGATATGTTGATAAATGCTTCAAAGCCTTATAAATCAAGGGGTTGTCCACTTTCATAAGTCTGTAGAAACAGTATGGAAAACAAGGGGACGGTGTTTGTATAACTTTTACTGCCTCCTTGAGAAATTATTTTATTAACACTATAATCCACAGCATTTCCACAGAATTATCCACACTTAAACGGAAAGAATCTGAGGGTCAAAAAACCCTCAGAAAATAAACGTTTAGATTCATAATAGTTCTGTATAAACTCCAAATTAAATGGGGTTCAGTTTCTTCTTAATGATGTTAACGGTATTGTTCAAAGCCTCATCCGTCTTTACATCATGTTCAATCTTCTTGACACCATGGCTGACGGAGGCATGATCTTTGCCGCCAAGAATCAGACCGATGGTCTTTAACGGGGTATCGGTCATTTTACGGCAGAGATACATAACAATCTGACGAGGCAGAACGATCTCAGCGTTTCGTTTTTTACCTTTTAACTCGGCAGCAGGTACATTAAAGTGGTCAGAAACGACCTCGATAATGAGCTCAGGTGTAATTTCCCGTGTATTATTCGGAGAAATCATATCTTTTAAGGCTTCTGCAGCCAGAGGAATATCGATCGGCTTGTTCTCCAGGTTGGCAAGCGCGATGAGTTTGTTCAAAGAGCCTTCCAGTTCACGGATGTTGGATGTGATATTATTGGCAATATACTGCATGACCTCATCCGGAATGTGGTATCTCTCCAGTCCGTCCAGTTCTTCTTTTTTCCGGAGAATGGCCATTCTGGTCTCATAGTCCGGAGAGGAGATGTCCGCGATCAGTCCCCATTCAAACCGGGTACGCAGACGTGCCTCCAGAGTCTCGATATCTTTTGGAGGTTTATCACTGGAGATGATGATCTGCTTTCCGGAAACATGAAGATGGTTGAATGTATGGAAAAATTCTTCCTGTGTACTTTCTTTTCCGATGATAAACTGGATATCGTCAATGAGCAGAACATCATTATTTCTGTATTTTTCACGGAATGTCGTCATCGCAAGTTCATTTCCGTTTTTACCTATTTTCAAAGCATCGATTAGTTCATTCGTAAAAGTCTCACTGGTTACATAGAGGACTTTTTTCGTCGGATCCTTTTCCAGAATAAAATGAGCAATGGAGTGCATCAGGTGGGTTTTTCCAAGTCCTACACCTCCGTAGAGGAAGAGAGGATTGTAAATCTCACCCGGAGAATCCGCAACAGCAAGGGATGCAGCATGAGCAAAATTGTTATTGCTTCCTACAACAAAAGTATCAAATGTGTATTTTGGATTCAGGTTGGCCTGTTCGAAAATCGCATTTGACTGCTGTTTTTTTACTGCCGTATCTTTTTTTTCCTGGATGACAACATGATCGTCGGTCACGAAAGAGACTTCATATTCGTAACCTGTGACTTCTGCAATACATACTTTAAAAGGAAGCAGGTATTTTTCTTCAATGTGCTCCAGGCTGGCACGTAATTTTACAAGAATATATACGGTGTCATCGGTTACTTCGTAAACGGTAAGTGGTGCGATCCACGTATTGTACGAAATATTGGATGAGCAATATTCTAGTTTCATCTTATTCAAAATCTGCTCCCAGTTTTCTTCTACAATGTTCATCAATGGTAAACTCCTAATTAATATAAAATGAGAGATAAGCAGAGTATCTCAACTACATTCTACATCAAAATGAAAATAGAAGCAATGTAAAAATAACAGGAAACAATTTGATAGGTGGAAAACTTTGTTGATAATGTGGAAAACTTTTTAAACACTATCAACGCCGATAAAAAGGGAAACTTAAAGAGAAATAAAAATTTTTCTACAGGCTATCGACACAATATACAGTGGTTTTCTACATCGTTTTCAGGGTTTATCCACAAATTTGGATAAAGTTATCCACAAAGTGTGAATAACTGTGGATAAATCCTCCGGTTGTGGGTAAGAAAAATGTAGATAATGTGGAAACTCGAAATTTGGTGAAAATGAGAGAAATTTGCAGATGAAACAAAAAAGTGAAAATCTCAGGAAATATAAGGCGTTTGGGAATATGGGAAAAGAAATGACAGAAGAAACAGAAATGTAGATAATTATGTGGAAAAAATTTGGATAACTAAAAAATAAAAGGAACAGGTGTGAAAAAAAGCGGTAATAAAAAAATTTCTAAAAAAATATGTGAAAAACTATATTTTAGTATTTTCGCTGCTAATGCTTGACTTTATGGGCTTTTTTGCATATAATTAAGAGCAGTGTCTTTCTGTTTATCAGCAGTAGTACTATATAAACACTATATATAGTAGAGATACGAAAAAAAGAGGCAAATATTGTAAATACTTTATAATAAGTATATCAATCACAAGGAGGTGTATGTACCAATGAAAATGACATTTCAGCCAAAGAAAAGATCCAGAGCAAAAGTTCACGGATTCAGAGCAAGAATGAGCACACCAGGCGGAAGAAAAGTTTTAGCTGCCAGAAGAGCAAAAGGAAGAAAACAGTTATCAGCTTAGGCCGCATATATGTGGCCTTTTCTTCTATAAAAAAGTGCAGTATTTCCAGGGGAAAGAGCTGCTAAAAAGAGGTTATCGATGAAATTTTCCGAATCTTTAAAGAAAAATAAAGATTTTCAAGTCGTATATAAAAATGGGAAATCCTATGCCAACCGATATCTGGTACTGTATATCAGAGAAAATGGGATGGACAAAAATCGTTTGGGGATTTCAGTCAGTAAAAAAGTAGGAAACAGCGTTGTGAGACATCATCTTACAAGGCTTATTCGAGAGAGCTATCGACTTCAAGAAGAACATTTCCAATGTGGATTTGACTTAGTAGTGATTGCAAGAGCAGGCGCAAAAGAGAAAAGTTATCATGATATAGAAAGCGCGCTCATCCACCTGGGAAAACTTCATAATATATATGCATGATTTCAAAGGAAGTGACGCAGATGAAGAAGATTTTGATAGGGATGATACGGTTTTATCAGAAGTATTTATCCGGTTTGAAGACGACGTATCACTGTATTTATACGCCGACCTGCTCCCAGTACGGGATTGAGGCAATTGAAAAATACGGTGCAGTTAAGGGACTTGCCCTGACCGTCTGGAGGATTCTGCGGTGCAATCCATTTGCAAAAGGCGGATATGATCCGGTACCTTAAGGAGGATAAAAGATGGAATTTGGTTTAATCGCTGCGACAGCGGCAGACTGGCCGATTGTCGGACAGATTGCATGGGTATTTGGTAAGCTCATGGATGCAATCTATAATTTTCTGAATTTATTTGGAATTCAGAATATCGGAATATGTATTATTCTGTTTACAATTATTATTTATACATTGATGATCCCGCTGACGATCAAACAGCAGAAATTTTCAAAAATGCAGTCTGTGATGATGCCGGAAATTCAAAAACTGCAGAAAAAATATGCAGGAAAAAGAGATCAGGCATCCATGCTCAAGATGCAGGAAGAGCAGCAGCTGATCTACGAAAAATACGGAAGTTCTCCGACAGGCGGATGTCTGCCGATGGTGATCCAGCTTCCGATTTTGTTCGCATTGTATCCTGTTATTCAGGAAGTACCGAGATATGTAAATGGTATTAAAGAGATTTATATGCCGGTTGTTAATCAGATCATGGCGACAGACGGATATCAGAAGATTCTGGAAAAGATCGGAAATGCAGCTCCGGTGTATATGCCTGCAAATGCATATGATTATACAGACCCCAATATTCTGGTGAGGGTGTTATATAAATTCCAGGACTCCACATGGAATACTCTGGTGGACAAGATGCCGTCTCTTGAGACAGTTGTAGATAAGACAACTGCAACGATGGGACATTTGAATACATTCCTTGGCATTAACATTGGTGAGCAGCCGCTGACAATGTTGATGGATGCTTTGAAGGATTTTTCAATTGTTGGAATTATTCTGGCAGTGATCATTCCGATCATGGCAGGTCTGACACAGTTTATTAGTGTAAAACTGATGCAGCAGCAACAGACAACGACGATCGATCCGGACAATCCGATGGCAAGATCCATGAATTCTATGAACTATATTATGCCGTTGTTCTCTGTATTTATGGGATTTACACTGCCGGCAGGTCTTGGTCTGTACTGGGCGATCAGTGCGATTGTAAGATGTGTACAGCAGATGGCGATCAATAAATATCTGAGCAAGAAATCAGTAGAAGAGATGATCGAAGAGCAGCGCAAAAAAGCAGCGAAGAAACGTGAGAAAAAAGGTGCTCCGGCAAAAGAAATCAACCGGATGGCAACAAAGAGCACTCGAAATGTAACAGAACAGAAGACAAGTGTTTCCAGCAAAGAAAAAGAAGAAAAGATCCAGCAGGCAAAAGAGAATATCAAAAATGCCAAGCCGGGAAGTCTCGCATCAAAGGCAAATATGGTAAGCCGTTATAACAGTGGACAGAATGCCAAAGATAAAACGGAAGAGAGCGAGAAATAGAGAGTCGGGGAAAGGAAGGATTCACGATGGACGGTAGTATCAGAGTATCAGCAAAAACAGTGGATGATGCAATCACAGAGGCATTGATCCAGCTGGGAGTTACCAGTGACAGACTGGAATATGAAGTCATTGAAAAAGGCAGCGCAGGTTTCCTTGGAATCGGAATGAAGCAGGCAGTGATCGAAGCCCGCAGAAAACCGGAACCTGTGGCAGAAGTGAAAGAAGAGACAATACCGGTTGAAGAAGTAAAACCAAGTGTTGTAAAAGAGCAGGTATCAGAGCCTGTACAGGAAAAGCAGGAAGAAAAAGCAGAAGAGGAGCCGGCAAGAAAGAAAGCTACAGAGCTGGCAGAAGTTTCTGATGAAGCAATCAAAGCTGTGGAAGCTTTTCTGAATGACACCTTAAAAGCAATGGACATGGATGTGGAAATTGTTTCTGAAGTGGATTCTGAAGGTGCTCTCAGTGTTGAGATGAAGGGCAGCAATATGGGAATTCTGATCGGAAAAAGAGGGCAGACTCTGGATGCGCTTCAGTATCTTGCAAATCGTGTTGCCAATAAACATCAGGACGGATATGTGAGAGTGAAACTTGATACAGAAAACTACAGAGCAAGAAGAGAAGAGACGTTAAGACATCTTGCAAAGAACATTGCGTTCAAAGTGAAAAGAACGAGAAGAGCAGTTTCTCTGGAGCCAATGAATCCATATGAGAGAAGAATCATTCATGCTGCACTTCAGTCAGATCCGCATGTGACAACACACAGTGAGGGAGAAGAGCCTTACAGAAAAGTAGTTGTGACATTAAAAAGATAGTATAAAATGAAGCGAAAGAGGACGTTTTACGCTTCACGGAGGCTTTCGTGAAGCGTAACAACGTCCTTTTTTATCAGACAAATAGAATTTCCAAGAGGTGGAAGATGAAAAAGGATACGATTGCTGCCATTTCTACAGGTATGACCAATTCAGGAATTGGAATTGTTCGTATCAGCGGAGAGGAAGCATTTGCAATTATTGACAGAATTTATAAGGGAAAAGAACAGTTATCTCAGGCAGAGAGCCATACGATACACTATGGATTTATCAAAGATAGGGAAGAGACGATAGATGAAGTTCTGGTCAGTGTGATGAGAGCACCGAGAACTTTTACGGGAGAAGATACCGTGGAGATCAACTGCCATGGAGGAACATTTGTGGTGAGAAAGGTTCTGGAAACTGTGATCAAAAACGGGGCCAGACCGGCAGAACCGGGAGAATTTACCAAGCGCGCATTTTTGAATGGAAAGATGGATCTTTCCCAGGCAGAGGCGGTGATCGATGTAATCACATCCCAGAATGAGTATGCGCTGAAAAGCTCCATGAGTCAGCTCAAAGGAAGTGTAAAGCGAAAAATTGAAGAGATGCGCAAGGAGATCTTGTATCACACGGCATTTATTGAAACAGCGCTGGATGATCCGGAGCATATCAGTGTGGATGGATATGGAGAGACGCTGCAGACAGTGACAGAAGGGATTTTAAGAGAACTGGAGGATCTCATCCGGTCATCAGATGACGGCAGGATTTTAAAAGAGGGAATCCAGACCGTGATCGTCGGAAAACCGAATGCAGGAAAATCCTCTTTGTTGAATGTGCTTTCCGGAAGAGAGAGAGCCATTGTGACAGACATTGAAGGGACGACCAGAGACGTTTTGGAAGAACAGATCCATCTGCAGGGGCTTAGCCTGAATATCATTGATACGGCAGGAATCCGGGATACGGAAGATGTGATTGAAAAAATGGGTGTAGAAAAAGCAAAAGAGTATGCAAAGAGTGCTGATCTGGTTATCTATGTGGTGGATGCGTCACGGTCATTGGATGAAAACGACCAGAAAATCCTGAATCTGGTACTTGATAAAAAGGCGATTATCCTGTTAAATAAAACTGATCTGGAGACTGTCGTGTCGAAAGAGATGCTGGCAGAACAGCTTCCGGGACGAGAGATTCCGATGATCGAGATATCAGCAAAGGAAGAACTGGGAATCCAGGAGTTGGAAAAGACACTGGAAAAAATGTTTTTAAAGGGCAGTCTGTCCTTTAATGATGAAATATACATTACAAATATCAGACAGAAAGCAGCACTTCAGTCTGCGAGAGAAAGTCTGCATAAAGTGATTGAAAGTATTGAAAATGAGATGCCGGAGGATTTTTATTCCATCGATCTGATGGATGCATATGAATCACTCGGAAGTATTACAGGAGAAACGATAGGAGAAGATTTGGTCAATGAAATATTCAGCAAATTCTGTATGGGAAAATAAAGATGAATATGATGTGGTGATCGTAGGAGCAGGGCATGCCGGATGTGAAGCAGCGCTTGCGTGTGCGAGGATGGGATTTCAGACACTGATGTTTACAGTAAGTGTGGACAGTATTGCGCTGATGCCGTGTAATCCGAATATCGGGGGCAGTTCCAAAGGACACCTTGTCAAAGAAGTGGACGCGTTGGGCGGTGAGATGGGAAAGGTGATCGACCGGACTTTTATCCAGTCTAAGATGCTGAACAGTTCAAAAGGACCGGCTGTGCACTCTCTGCGTGCGCAGGCGGACAAGGCAAATTACAGTAAAACGATGCGAAAGGTGCTTGAGGATCAGGAGAATCTGGAAATCAAGCAGATGGAAGTGACAGAGATTCTTGCTGAGGATGGGGCTGACGGAAAAAAAATCATTACAGGAGTCAGAACTTATTCCGGTGCCACATATCGCTGCAGAGCGGTCGTATTGTGCACCGGAACCTATTTAAAGGCGAGATGTATTTACGGAGACGTCAGCATGCAGACCGGGCCAAACGGACTGCAGCCGGCAAATTATCTGACAGACAGTCTGAAAGAACTTGGAATCGAAATGTATCGGTTTAAGACAGGAACGCCGGCGCGTATTGACAAGAGAAGTATTGATTTTGGCAAAATGGAAGAGCAGAAAGGAGACGAGCGGATCGTACCGTTTTCCTTTACGACAGACCCTGAGGACATCCAGATCAATCAGGTTTCCTGCTGGCTGACTTATACGAATGAAAAGACCCATGAAATTATCAGAGAAAATCTGGACCGTTCTCCGTTGTTTTCAGGAATGATCGAGGGAACAGGACCGAGATATTGTCCGTCGATTGAGGACAAGGTGGTAAAATTTGCAGATAAGAACCGGCACCAGGTGTTTATTGAGCCGGAAGGACTGGACACCAACGAAATGTATGTGGGAGGGATGTCAAGCTCTCTTCCGGAAGATGTTCAGTATGCGATGTACCGCAGCGTGCCGGGGCTTGAACATGCGAAAATTGTAAGAAATGCGTATGCCATCGAATATGATTGTATTGATGCGAGACAGTTAAAGAGTACACTGGAGTTTAAAAATGTCGAAGGGCTGTTCAGCGGCGGGCAGTTTAACGGAAGCTCCGGGTATGAGGAGGCAGCAGCGCAGGGGCTTGTAGCGGGTATTAATGCGGCGAGAAAGCTGCAGGGCAAGGAAGGGATCATCATTGACCGTTCCGAGGGATATATCGGAGTTCTGATTGATGATCTGGTCACAAAAGAGAGTCATGAGCCGTATCGAATGATGACTTCCAGAGCAGAATACCGTCTGCTTTTAAGACAGGATAATGCAGATCTCAGACTGACAAAGATCGGATATGAAGTCGGGCTGATCGAGGAGGAGCGCTATCAGAACCTGCTGAAAAAAGAAGAGCAGATTCAAAAAGAGATCGAGCGTGTGGAAAGTGTGCATGTGGGAACGACCAAAGAAGTACAGGAGCTTCTGGAGTCCTGCGGAAGTACACCGCTTGTTTCAGGCGCGTCTCTGGCTGATCTGATCCGTCGTCCGGAGCTTAGCTATGAAATCCTTGCCTCAGTGGATAAAATGCGTCCAGAGCTTAAATACGACGTTGCAGAGCAGGTGAATATTAACATTAAGTATGAAGGTTATATCAAACGGCAGAAAAAGCAGGTAGAGCAGTTTAAAAAACTGGAGAAAAAGCGGATTCCTGCAGATATTAATTATGAAGAGGTACAGAGTCTGCGATTAGAGGCAAAGCAGAAATTGTCGCAGATCCGACCGGCATCCATCGGGCAGGCATCCCGGATATCCGGGGTATCTCCGGCAGATATTTCGGTTCTGCTGGTGTATCTGGAGAGCAGATGAGAGAACAGGAGAGTGTATGGAAAATAAATTTGAACAGCAATTAAGCCAGCTGGATATCCGGCTGACAGAACGCCAGAAAGAGCAGTTTCATCAGTATTATGAGCTTCTGGTGGAGTGGAATAAGGTGATGAACCTGACAGGGATCACCGAGTATGATGAAGTAAATGAGAAACATTTTGTGGACAGCCTTGCAATTGTAAAAACAGTGGATATGAATCAGGTAAATTCTGTGATTGACATCGGAACCGGCGCGGGATTTCCGGGACTGCCGTTAAAGATTGCCTTTCCTCATCTGAAAGTCGTATTGTTGGATTCTCTGAAAAAAAGAATTAATTTTTTAGATGCCGTAGTAGAAAAATTAGGGCTCGAAGATGTGGAAACGCTTCATGGAAGAGCAGAAGATTTTGCAAAGCAGACAGCATACAGAGAACAATTTGACCTGTGTGTGTCCCGTGCAGTGGCAAATCTGTCAACCTTGAGTGAATACTGCATTCCATATATACGAGTAGGCGGGATGTTCGTATCCTATAAATCAGGAACTGTTGAAGACGAATTGAAACAATCGGAAAAAGCAGTGTCTCTTCTTGGTGGAAAAATTGAGAAAACAGTAAAGTTTCAGCTGCCGGATACCGAGATTGGACGTTCTTTTGTGAAAATAAAAAAGATTTCTGAGACACGAAAAAAATACCCGAGAAAAGCAGGACTTCCAGCAAAAGAACCATTGTCATAAAACAAGAGAGAAATAAAAAAATTATTCTTTAAAAATCAAGAAGTAAACAAAAAGGATGTAAAGTATTTTAATTGTACAACAATTTAAAAGTTTACATCCTTTTTTTACGTTATTCACAGTTTATCCACCAAAAAAGAAGAGTTATCCACATTATTTTGTGGATAACTCTTCTCCGTTGTTGATATCAAATAAAATTTCAACCTGTTCTAAAAACGTTTCAGGGTCTTCCAGATGTGGAAAACGTTTGGTATGATCAATTTCTTGAATTTCAATAGAAGGCATATAATTTTGATATTGGTTTGCAATTAGTGCATATTCTGGATTTGCATTCCCTACAATAATAAACACGCTGTTGTTAATTCGATTTAAAGAATACATCACATTTGCATTTGTAAAGCGAGATTTGATGCTGGAATACAGATATTTTCCGGCAGTATTGTCTGTATGTGCAGCTTCAAAAAAGGTCTTTACTGTATTTGTATCAATTTTCTTGAAATCATAGTATCCATTTAAGTGTAAATCTTTTTCGATGGTTCGTTTATTAAAGCGTAAATTGTAAAGAAATGTTCCTACAACAGGCATGTTAATACAATGCTGTTTTAACTTTGTACGCTTTGTCGGTATTTTTGAAAGTTCAATCAAATCACCAGGATTAATTAAAAGAACTTTGTCAATAATTGAGTGATCATTAGCACATGCCATTAAGACAAAAGAACCGGATTCCCCCATTGCGATAATATCAGTTTTTTCACCAATGATATGTTTAATAAAATCAGTGATTAACTGGACATAAAGATAATTTGTATAGGTCAAATAGGGTTTGTCCGAGCGTCCACAGCCTAATAAATCAATTGTGTATACAGTATTTGTTTTAGATAATTGATCTACAATCTGGTTCCATTCATAGGAAGAACTGCAGACGTTTAGATCATGGATCAAGAGAAGAGGAGATCCACTTCCTGTTTTGTGGTAGCAAATGCGTCCAAAACGCCAGTCATAATATTCTGCATTTTTGTCAGACAGCATTTCATCTATTGTAGACATATAGTAAACGAAACGATTAACGATATGCATAGAAGCAACGGTTAATCCTGTCAGGATCGTACAAGTTTTCAAATTTTTCTTCCAGTTCAAAATGATACCCTCCTTTATAATTCCATTTATACTTTCTTATTATACTACAGGAGAGGTGTCAAATAAAGAAAATTTGAAAAATTCTGTGAGACAAACAGTAAACAGCCAATGTTTCACGTGAAACATTTTGGATTAATGAAAAATCTATCTGAAAAGTAGTTTTTATGATACAATGAGAAATAGTTTAAATTTAATAGAGGAGAGGAAAAGCTGAATTAGGTCTATGCGGGAAATGAAGAAGAAATTGTGCCGGAAACAAATATTTGGACAAACTTGGCACAAAAATAAATGGAACGGTAGATGTATGCTGAATCACAAAATGATTATAAGAATTATAGTCAAAAATGTTTCACGTGAAACATTTTAAAAAGTAGAGAGAAAGTATTGAATACGAAATATCTAGTGTAAACAGTAACATTTCATAAAAATCACAATGTTTCACGTGAAACATTGTATAGATAATAAAAGTAAAAGGTGATATAATAAGAACGTGTTCAATGAAAGGAGTACGAATATGGGAAGAATTATAGCGATTGCAAATCAAAAAGGTGGAGTAGGTAAAACTACAACAGCTATCAATTTATCAGCTTCACTTGCAAGTCTTGGACAAAAAGTTCTGGCACTTGATATGGATCCACAGGGAAATATGACAAGTGGACTGAGTGTAAATAAAGATGAAGTTGAAAATACAGTATATGATTTAATTATTGGGAATATTGGGATTGAAGAATGTATTTGCAAAGAAGTCTATGAAAACCTGGATGTACTTCCGTCTAATGTTAATTTGTCGGCAGCAGAAATTGAATTGATTGGTGTTGATAATAAAGAATACATTATTAAAAATGAAGTTGAAAAAGTGAAGGACAGATATGATTATATTATCATAGATTGTCCACCGGCATTGAGTATGCTAACGATCAATGCAATGACCACAGCAAATTCAGTACTTGTCCCGATTCAGTGTGAGTATTATGCATTGGAAGGATTAAGCCAGTTGATCCACACAATAGAGCTTGTTCAGGAGAGATTAAATCCAAAATTAGAAATAGAAGGCGTTGTGTTCACAATGTATGATGCCAGAACGAACCTCTCACTCCAGGTTGTAGAAAATGTAAAAGACAATTTAAATCAAAACATCTACAAAACGATTATTCCAAGAAATGTCCGGCTGGCAGAGGCGCCAAGTTATGGTATGCCAATAAATTTATATGACCCAAAATCTTCAGGAGCAGAAAGTTATTTGTTATTGGCTGAAGAAGTGATCAATAAAGGAGAAGAATAAAATGGCAGTGAAAAGAAATGGACTTGGAAAGGGGTTAGACAGTCTGATTCCAAACAAGACAGTGAAGACAACAGAAAAACAGGCTAATAAAACTCAAAAAGAAAAAGTAAAAGTGGAAAAATCCGGGGAGACTATAGTAAAGATTACTCAGGTAGAACCAAATAGTGAACAGCCGAGAAAAGATTTTGATGAAGATGCCCTTCTTGAGCTGGCAGATTCTATCAAACAGTTTGGCGTACTTCAGCCACTTTTGGTACAAAAGAAAAATGATTATTATGAAATCATTGCAGGAGAAAGAAGATGGAGAGCGGCAAAGCTTGCCGGATTAAAAGAAGTACCGGTACTGGTTCGTGAATATACGGAGCAGGAAGTTGTGGAGATTTCTTTGATTGAAAATATTCAGAGAGAAAATCTGAATCCAATTGAAGAAGCAATTGCATACAAGCGATTATTGAAAGAGTTTCATCTAAAACAGGATGAGATTGCAGAACGTGTATCGAAGAGCAGAACGGCAGTGACAAACTCAATGCGTCTTTTAAAACTTAACAGTAAGGTTCAGCAGATGGTGATTGATGATATGATCTCAACCGGACATGCCAGAGCGTTACTTGCATTGGAAGACGAAGAACAACAGTACACAATTGCAAATAAAATATTTGATGAGAAGCTCAGTGTGAGGGAGACTGAGAAGCTGATTAAAATATTGAAAAATCCCAAGAAGACTGCAAAAAAAGAAAAAATTGAGCATACATTTATCTATGAAAACCTGGAAGAAAAAATGAAGGGAATCATGGGGACAAAGGTAAATGTAAATCCAAAATCGAATGGTAAGGGGAAAATTGAAATCGAATATTATTCAGAGGAAGAATTGGAGCGAATATTCGACTTGATCATGTCCATTCAAAGCTAAGAGGTGTCCCGCAGATATAAGAAGGAGACATGAGAATGGCAACAGAAGTATTACTGTATCTGGTACTTGTTTTGTTGATCATGCAGGTGGTTTTCATTGGGATTGTGATCAATCTGCAAATGAAACATAAGCGTATGCAGGCAAAATATCAGATTTTTATGCGCGGAAAAGATGGTAAATCTCTGGAAAAAGGATTTCTGGAGCAGTTTAAAACAGTAGAAAAACTGGAACGCGCAGTAAAACAGAATACAAGAGATATTGATACAATTTACAAAAGAATGAAAACACATTATCAGAAAATAGGAATTGTACGTTATGATGCATTTCAGGAAATGGGAGGAAATCTCAGTTTTGTTCTGACGATGTTAGATGAAAATAATAATGGCTGGGTGTTTAATGCGATGCACAGCCGAGAAGGGTGTTATACCTATATAAAGGAAATTGTAAAAGGCGAAAGCTATATGGAACTCGGAGAAGAAGAAAGAGAGTCTTTGAAAAAAGCAATGAAGCAGTGATATACACTGTATGAGGAGGAAAATTATGTTAGATATCAAATTTGTAAGATCAAATCCGGAAGTTGTAAAACAGAATATTAAAAACAAATTTCAGGATTCTAAGTTACCACTGGTAGATGAGGTATTGGAACTGGATCAGAAAAATCGTGAAATTAAAGGTGAAGTAGAAGCACTTAGAGCTGAGAAAAACAAAACATCAAAACAGATTGGTGCAATGATGGCTCAGGGCAAAAAAGAAGAGGCAGAAGAGCTGAAAAGAAAAGTAACAGAGAGTGCAGATAAGATGGAAGCACTTTCTGCAGAAGAAAAAGAAGTAGAAGAAAAAATTAAAAAAATCATGATGACAATTCCAAATATCATTGATCCATCTGTTCCGATTGGAAAAGATGACAGTGAAAATGTGGAACTGGAGCGCTTTGGTGAGCCGGTTGTTCCTGATTTTGAAGTTCCATATCACACAGAAATTATGGAAAGATTCAATGGAATCGATCTGGATAGTGCAAGAAAAGTGGCAGGAAACGGATTTTATTATCTGATGGGAGATATTGCGAGATTGCATTCTGCAGTTATTTCCTATGCAAGAGATTTCATGATCAACAGAGGATTTACTTACTGTATTCCTCCGTTTATGATCCGCAGCAATGTTGTGACAGGTGTTATGAGCTTTGCAGAAATGGATGCAATGATGTATAAGATTGAAGGAGAAGATCTCTATCTGATCGGAACAAGTGAGCACTCTATGATCGGTAAATTTATCGATACACTTCTTCCGGAAGAGCAGCTGCCACAGACACTGACAAGTTATTCTCCATGCTTCAGAAAAGAAAAAGGGGCACACGGAATTGAGGAACGTGGTGTATATCGTATTCACCAGTTCGAAAAACAGGAAATGATCGTTGTATGTAAACCGGAAGAGAGCATGGACTGGTATGAAAAATTGTGGAAGAACACAGTGGATTTATTCCGTTCTATGGATATTCCGGTTCGCACACTGGAATGCTGTTCCGGAGATCTTGCGGATCTGAAAGTGAAGTCTGTGGATGTGGAGGCATGGTCTCCAAGACAGCAGAAATACTTTGAAGTAGGAAGCTGCTCAAATCTGGGAGATGCACAGGCCAGAAGACTTGGTATCCGTGTAAAAGGTGCAGACGGAAAATATTTTGCACATACACTGAATAATACAGTTGTTGCACCACCAAGAATGCTGATCGCGTTCCTGGAGAACAATCTGCAGGCAGATGGATCTGTGAAGATTCCGGAAGCGTTACGTCCATATATGGGTGGAAATGCAGTGATCGAACCGAAAAAATAAGGAGTAATATGCATCAGTATTTGAAAGCAATTGGGTTTGGTCCCATCAAGAAAAAAGCAGAGCTAAAAGAAATATTGGAGCAGACAAGAGAAACCTTTACCCATCAGATGACCGTTTCCTATAATGAAGAAGCAGACTACTGTGAATTTCAAAAGGAATACGGTCAGGATGTGGGGATTACATTGTGTGGAGAACTGGATGATCATGACCAGTTTGATATGGAATACTATTTCCCGTATTTTCAGGGAAGTGGTGTTACAACATATGCAGATGTTTCCATTGAAAAACGAATCGAGCGCCAACAGTACGTAGGAATCTGTGAAGATGCAAAAGTGGGGATCAGTCTGATTTTTACAATGCAAAATGGCGTAGAATATATGAAAGAGCGTCAGCTGGGTACGATGACAGGAGCTCCAAACGGTGTCACTTTTTCCGGTCTTGCTCTGTCCGGGAGAATCCTGCTGCCTGTAAGAAAAAGCGAGACACAGATGCGTTTCGCAAGAGAGGAAGCAAAAACACGAAAGCAACTTTTGAGTGCTGCCCGTAATGGAGATCAGGGAGCAATTGAAACGTTGACTCTGGAAGATATGGATATCTACTCAAAAGTTTCTCGTAGATTGGCCACAGAGGATGTATATTCCATTGTGGACAGTTACTTTATGCCTTATGGGGTGGAATGTGATCTGTATTCAATTATGGGAGAGATTCTGGCGATCAGAGAGAGGGAGAATACATTGACCGGAGAACGGCTTTATCAGATGAAACTGGATGTCAATGAACTGGAGTTCGATGTTTGTGTTCCGAAGAAAGAGGTTCTGGGAGAGCCAGAGATTGGCAGACGATTTAAAGGTGAGATCTGGCTGCAGGGATATGTGAATTTTTAAATATTCAAAATCGTATGTGATTTTTTGCGTTGTTTGTATTGCGGTGACAGGTGTAGTTGTTTTTGTAAGAAGAAAAGAGAAATAGAAAAATAAAACGAGGACAGTGGCTGAATAAAGAAAGTTGCTGTCCTCGTTTTGAAAACGTTCCCTGCAGGAATCGAACCTGCACTTGATCCTTAGGAGGGATCCGTAATATCCATTTTACTAAGGGAACACACTTATTAATATACCATTTTTGTCTTACTTTCTCAAGCAATTTTTTATTTTCTTCTATCTTTTCAAAATTTTAGTTACTGAGAACAGGAATGTTGTTGTACCTGTTTATCTGGGAACACTTCATTTCCCGAATCATTGAATACTCATTTCATAAAGTCACACATCAAACAGCAATTGTTATGGTTGTGCTTTTGGTGATTATGCTAGCGATCGGTGTGTCAATCAGTGTAGCGGTAGGATTGTCATCCGCGCTGGCTATGTTGTGTATGCTCGATGCAAATATTTCATTTGCGACATCTGCGCAGAGATTGTTTGCCGGAGCCAATTCATTTTCACTGATTGCAATTCCGTTTTTTATTCTTGCAGGAAATATTATGAATAACGGTGGAATTGCAGAGCGAATTGTGAATGTTGCCAAGGTTGTTGCCGGACGTATGCCGGGGGCACTGGCGCAGTCTAATGTAGTAGCAAACATGTTATTTGGTGCAATTTCAGGTTCCGGTGCAGCAGCGGCTGCTGCAATGGGTGGTACGATCGGACCGATGGAAAAAAAGGAAGGATATGATCCGGTTTACAGTGCCGGTGTAAATATTGCTTCTGCGCCGACAGGAATGCTGATTCCACCGTCCAATCTGATGATTGTTTATTCGACAATTGCAGGAAGTGTATCAGTTGCTGCCTTGTTTATGGGAGGATATGTGCCGGGAATTCTGTGGGGATTACTCGTGATGTTCCTTGCAGGGGTTAAAGCAAAGAAATGTGGATATGTTGCAGAACGACGAATTCCTGCAAAAGATGCAATGAAGATTATATTAGATGCAATTCCGAGCCTGTTGTTGATTCTGCAAAAATGACGGGTATTATTACGTTTATGATTGGATTATCCTCTATTATGTCATGGGTTATGGCATTTACAGGTTTGCCGGATCTGATCGCAAATGGAATGCTTTCTATTACAGAAAACAGATATGTGATTTTGATTTTAATGAATATTATTTTGTTGATCGTAGGAACCTTTATGGATCCGACTCCGGCTGTTTTGATTTTTACACCGATTTTCCTGCCAATTTGTCAGACGTTCGGGATGCATCCGGTACAGTTTGGTATTATGGTCACGCTGAACCTTTGTATTGGAACAATTACGCCTCCGGTTGGCTCTATCTTGTTTACAGGAGCGAAGGTCGGAAATGTAAAAATTGAGCAGGTGTTTAAAGAATTACTGCCCTATTTTGGTGTGATTTTGATCGTACTGTTGCTGACCACATATATTCCTGCGATTTCTATGACATTACCAACTGCTGCAGGACTTATTCAGTAGGGAGAGAGGCGTTATGGAAAAATTATTATGCCCGTCGCTTTTGAATCTTTCGATGGATTATCTGAAAGATGAGATTATGAGACTTGATGTGAGTGGAGCGGATATTTTACATATAGATGTAATGGATGGCCATTATGTGCCTAATTTCGGGATGAGTTTTCAGGATATTGAAACAATACGTAAAAACACTTCTTTGAAGCTGGATGTTCATATGATGATGTATAATCCCGGACGTTATATAGAACGATATGCAGAGTTCGGAGCAGATATTATTTATATCCATCCGGATTCTGAAGCAATTCCAACAGAGACACTCTGCAGAATCCGTGAACTTGGAAAGGCTCCGGGGATTGTGATCAATCCCGGAATTTCACTTGACAGTATTCAGGAATTGTTGTCGTTAGTAGATTACGTGCTGGTCATGACCGTGAATCCCGGATTTGCGGGAAGAGACTATCTTCATTTTGTAGAACCTAAAATTGAGCAACTTTTGAAATTGCGTCAGCGGTATAAATTCCATATTGTGATCGACGGCGGTGTGACCTGGGAGATTCTGGAGCGTCTTTGGAAAAAAGGGGTGGAAGGCTTTGTACTGGGAAAACAGATTTTATTTGAAAAAAATGAAGATTATCGTACAATCATCCAAAAAGTAAGAAATATTTAAATGATTGAATCAAAATCCTGTTGGAAGTGGAGCAAAAAATCCATTTGAAACAGGATTTTTTTGAGTAGATTTTTCCAGTCAATATGATGTAGAATATGGGAGAGAATTATTTGCTGTTAAAAGGAGTATTGCGGTGAAAGATAATTCCGATTCACAATTTTTTTATAAAATTTTAAATGGAATAAATTCGAATAATCGTATCATAGATGTTGAGGCAAATAAGATTGTATATATGAATGAGTGTTGTAAAAAGACATTTCAGGTTGAGCATCCGGAAGGTAAGCTTTGTTGGGAAGTGATGCAAAAAGGGATGAAACAAAGGTGTTGAAACCCAAAAGCAGCTTGGCGTATTAAAAGAGATGTGTTGTGATGTCATTCAAGGATACTTTTTGAATAAGCCATTATCGGAAGAAGAATTTGAAAAACAGTATTTTAGAAAGAACAGGCGGCAATAAATATGGAAAAAGCAAGAAATGATGAATTGTACAGAGCTTTGAAGGAGAAGGATTATCCTGATGACTTTTGCAGAGAAATTGCGTATAATCAAATCAGGACAGATTATACGGCAACTCGTATGCTGGGGTATCTTTACAGAACATCAAATCCGAGAGCGGAAGATGTGGTGGATGAGATGCTGGCAATTTTCAGTGATCGAGATGCTGTCATGCAGAAAAAGGAGCTGGAACATGCTCAGGCAACAATCAATCAGATTTACAGGGACGGATTATAAGGAGAGGAGAACATGAGTATGAACAATCATGAATTATTGCAGGAAATTTATTATCAGAACAAATCGTTAAACAGAACAGCGCAGAGGATTTCTCTGATTGGATTACTGGGGATTGTCGGAAGAATTGCAAAAGATTGTGCAGAAAGAGAAGACGAGACAGGAAAAAAAGTGGTGAAAATTTTATTTGCGCTGATTCTGGTAAGTCAGATACTTTTAGGAATTGATGCAATTAGTGATGTGATTGAAAGAAGAAAATAGAATAAGGGATAATCAGAATGAGCAGAATAAGAATTGTAAAAAAGAACGATGAATATACTTCAGAATATCAGGTGGGGGATCTGTTTGAGATTACAGGCACCTGGTATGGAGGCGTCCATATTATGGGAAAATCAGGTGCGCCTGTTTCTCTGGATAAAGAGGAATATGTAGAATTGGACACAGAGCCTGAGTTAAAGCAAGAAGAGGTGATTCCGAGAGACATCCGAGTGGGAGATATTGTACAGCATTTTAAGAGAGAATGGGTGTCAGGGGAAACTTCAGAATATTTATATAAAGTGCTTGCATTTGCGCAGCATACAGAGACAGGAGAAAAACTGGTGATTTATCAGGGGTTGTATTCTCCGTTTAAAATCTGTGCAAGACCATATGGAATGTTTATGAGTGAAGTGGATCATGAAAAATATCCGGATATTAAGCAACAGTACAGGTTTGAAAAAATAAAGGAATAAAATGGAGATGAAGATGTTTCACGTGAAACATCTTCGTTTTTATTACCAGTATGTTTGATTACATTTATGAAAAAAGTGCTATTCGTGTCTGGTGAAAAGAAAATAAAAAAATATTTAAAATCGCTCTTGACTTGGAGTTAACTCCAGGTGATATAGTATCATCAATCCTCACAAAGGAGGAAAACAGTAGGAATTGATAAGAAAAAGAGGAGTGGATATTAATGTATATTGAAACAATCAACAGCCCTGAAGATGTAAAAAAACTGACGATCGAGGAGCTTCCGGCACTGGCAGAAGAGATGCGCCATGCACTTTTGACCCGGGCAAGCCGGCATGGCGGACATTTCGGACCAAATTTCGGAATGGTGGAAGCGACCATTGCCATGCATTATGTATTTGAATCTCCAAAAGATAAAATTGTATATGACGTTTCCCATCAGAGTTATCCGCACAAAATGCTAACAGGAAGAAAAGATGCATATCTTTATGAAGAGCATTACGATGATGTATCCGGTTATACAAATCCACATGAGAGTGAGCATGATTTCTTTACGATCGGTCATACATCTACTTCTGTCAGTCTTGCCTGTGGACTTGCAAAAGCAAGAGATCTGAAGGGGGAAGACGGAAATGTGATCGCAGTGATCGGAGACGGTTCTTTAAGCGGCGGAGAAGCACTGGAGGGAATTGACTACGCCGCAGAATTGGGTGGAAATCTAATTATTGTAGTGAATGACAATGATATGTCCATCGCAGAGAATCATGGAGGATTGTATCAGAATCTGAAGCTGCTGAGGGAAACAAACGGAACAGCTCCGTGTAACCTGTTCAAAGCGATGGGGCTTGATTATATTTATGTAAACCAGGGAAACGATACAAAAGCGCTGGTGGAGGCATTTCAGAAAGTAAAAAACAGTAGTCAGCCGGTTGTGGTTCATATCAATACGCTGAAAGGAAAAGGATATGAGCCGGCAGAGCAAAATAAAGAACAGTGGCATTTCAGCGGCCCGTTTGATCTTGAGACGGGAAAACCTCTTTATACTTCAAATACGGAGGACTACGCCGGTATTACGAGAGATTATCTTTTGAAAAAGATGAAAGAAGATTCCCGTGTGGTTGCCATTACATCCGGAACGCCTGCAGTTATGGGATTTACAGAAGATAAGCGAAAAGAAGCCGGACGCCAGTTTATTGATGTGGGAATTGCAGAAGAGACAGCGGTTGCTCTGGCATCCGGTATTGCGGCAAACGGAGGAAAGCCTGTTTACGGCGTGTACAGTACTTTTGTACAGCGGACATTTGACCAGATCGCACAGGATCTGTGTATCAACAACAGTCCGGCAACAATTGTGACATTCTGGGGTTCTGTTTATGGAATGAATGATGTCACACATCTGGGATTTCAGGATATTCCGATGATGGCAAATATTCCGAACCTTGTTTATCTGGCACCGACGACAAAAGAAGAATATCTTGCCATGCTTGATTGGAGTGTGGAGCAGAATTCTTATCCAGTTGCAATAAAAGTGCCGGGCGGTGAGATGATTTCGGATGGGAAAGCAGTGACGAAGGATTTCAGCAAATTGAATACTTATGAAGTAATACAGAAAGGAAGCAAGGTTGCAGTGATCGGACTCGGTGTATTCTATTCACTGGGAGAGAAAGCAGCAGAACTGATCGCAGAGAAAACAGGTGTGCAGCCGACACTGGTGAATCCATATTACATCACAGGTCTGGATGAAGCACTTCTTGATGATCTGAAGAAAGATCATGAAATCGTAGTGACCCTGGAGGATGGAATTTTAGACGGAGGTTTTGGTGAAAAGATTGCCCGTTATTACGGTGTTTCTGATATGAAAGTGTTAAACTTTGGATTGAAGAAAGAGCTCCTTGACCGATATGACGTGCAGGAAGTATTGGAGAAAAATCATCTGAATGCAGAGCAGATTGCAGGAGATGTAGAAGCAATCTTAAAATAATAGAAGGCCGGCGGAGTAATCTGTCGGTATTTTTGTGCCCAAACAGTTGATTTTATAAAAACATCAGTGTATGGTAGAGTAGTAAGAAAGCTCAAACGAATGAGAAAGAGGAAAAGACATGAAATTAAATGAATTACAAATAGGAAGTACTGCCACCATTCTTTCGGTTGGGGGAGAGGGCGCTCTGCGCCAACATTTTCTGGATATGGGATTGATACAAGGCACAGAAGTGACGGTTGTACAATATGCACCGATGGGAGATCCAATTGAGCTGCGGCTTCATGGCTACGAGCTGACGATTCGCCTGAAAGATGCAAAAAACATTGAAATCAGTAAAGAACACAAACCAAAGAATATCAGAAAAAAAGTAGAAAAACAGGAGAAACTGCATCCGGGATACGGGGAAGGCGGAAAGTTTCATAACCGGAAAGAGGAGACTCCGCTGCCTGAAGGGGAGACACTGACGTTTGCTCTTGTGGGAAATCAGAATTGTGGAAAGACGACATTGTTTAACCAGTTGACCGGTTCCAAACAGCATGTGGGTAACTTTCCGGGAGTTACAGTAGACAGAAAAGATGGAGTGATCAAAGGCCATAATAATACACTGATCACAGATCTGCCGGGGATTTATTCGATGTCTCCTTACAGCAGTGAGGAAATCGTGACGAGAGAGTTTGTCATTCGTGAGAAACCGAAAGGGATCATCAATATTGTGGATGCAACAAATATTGAGCGAAATCTGTATCTTACCATGCAGCTGTTAGAGCTTGGTTTTCCGATGGTTGTTGCATTGAATATGATGGATGAACTGCGTGAAAACGGAGGTTCCGTTCTGGTTAATGAAATGGAGGAGGCCTTGGGAGTGCCGGTCATTCCGATTTCTGCGGCAAAGGCAGAAGGAATTGAGGAGTTGATCCAGCATGCCATCCATGTAGCAAAATATCAGGAAAAACCACTGGAAACAGATTTCTGCCGAAAAGAGGAAGGGGTTCACAGAGGAATTCATGCAGTAATGCATCTGATCGAGGATCATGCTGAAAAAGCAGAGATACCGGTTCGGTTTGCGGCAAGCAAGATCATGGAAGGTGATGAAAAAATATTAGAGCAGCTGAATCTGACAGAAAATGAGAAAAACCTTCTGGAGGATATTTCCCGACAGACGGAGGAGGAAACCGGACTGGACCGTGCAGCCGCAATTGCACAGATGAGGTTTGCTTACATTGAAGATGTCTGCAGTGAGTCAGTGATCAAGCCGAAAGAGAGCAGAGAACATCTCAGAAGTCGGAAAATCGATCGGTTCCTGACTGGAAAATATACCGGAATTCCTGCATTTGTTGGAATTATGGCAGTTGTATTTTGGCTTACTTTCAATGTAATCGGAGCATTTTTGCAGGGGCTTCTGGAGTCTGGAATCACGGCACTAACGGATGTCGTGGACCATGCAATGACAGCAGCGCATGTAAACAGTGTGGTACATTCGCTGGTGATTGATGGAATTTTCAGTGGAGTCGGCGGTGTTTTAAGTTTTCTGCCGATCATTGTGACACTGTTTTTCTTTCTGTCGCTTCTGGAAGACAGTGGATATATGGCAAGAGTAGCTTTTATCATGGATAAACTTCTCCGAAAACTGGGACTCTCCGGACGAAGCATTGTTCCGATGCTGGTCGGATTCGGATGTACAGTTCCTGGTGTGATGGCAAGCCGGACGCTGCCGTCTGAGAGAGACCGAAAGATGACAATTCTTCTGACTCCGTTCATGAGCTGTACGGCGAAGCTGCCGATTTACGCATTTTTCACTGCGGCATTTTTCCCGAAGAGGGGAGCGCTTGTGATGATTGGACTTTATGTATTTGGAATTGTGATGGGAATTTTAATGGCACTGATCTTTAAGAAAACGGCATTCAAAGGGGAAGCGGTTCCGTTTGTGATGGAGTTGCCGAACTATCGTCTGCCAGGAGCTAAAAATGTAGGGCACCTCTTGTGGGACAAAGCAAAAGACTTTTTACAGAGAGCGTTTACGGTTATTTTCATTGCAACGATCGTAATCTGGTTCTTGCAGAACTTTGATATGGGATTGAACATGGTTTCTGATTCCCAGAACAGTATTCTGGCACTGGTGGCGGGTGTGCTTGCACCAATCTTCCTGCCGGTAGGATTTGGAGACTGGAGAATTGTGACAGCATTGATTTCTGGATTTATGGCAAAAGAGAGCGTTGTGTCATCCCTGACTGTTTTGTTCGGAAGTAGCGCAGCACTTCAGGGCACACTTACAGTTGCCGGGGCAGCAGCACTTCTCGTGTTCTGCCTACTTTATACGCCATGTGTTGCAGCAATCGCATCTGTGAAACGGGAGCTGGGCGGAAAATGGGCAGCAGCAATGGTATTCGGACAGTGCCTGATCGCATGGGTTGTTGCATTCGTTGTTTATCAGATTGCCGGGCTGCTGTAGCAGTTGACTGCATATAAAAAGAACCGGAAGGAATTCCAGTGTATGGAAATTCTTTCCGGTTTTTTCTATATTACAATCCAAATAAATGCTCGATCAGAATTTTCAGACCGATGAGGATCAGTATGACACCACCGGTGATCTCAGCATATTTTCCAAGTTTTCCACCGATTTTATTTCCCAGGAAAACCGCGATGCAGCTGATGATAAATGTGGTGATGCCGATGAGACAGACGGCGGGAATGATGTCTACGTTTAGGAATGCAAAACTGATACCTATTGCGAGAGCATCAATGCTGGTTGCAACTGCAAGCAGCAGAATATCCTTTGCCGGAATAGAATTCACATCAGTATCACATTCGGCTTCCGCTTCTTTTGATTCCCGAATCATATTGACCCCGATAAAACCAAGCAGGAAAAATGCAATCCAGTGATCTACAGCTGTGATAAAGGACTCAAAATAGGTTCCTACCCACCAGCCGATCAGCGGCATCATTGCCTGGAAAAATCCAAAGGCGAGTCCCAGTTTCAAGGCATAAGTTTTGACTTGTTTTTTCAGACAGATTCCTTTTGCAAAGGATACGGCACATGCATCCATGGAAAGGCCGATTCCGATCAGAAATACAGAAAATAAGCTCATTTTTTCTCCTCCTTCATAAAAAACGAGACTTATCCACGCAAAAATATCACGTGAATAAGTCTCGTTATTGAACGCTGTACCAGATGGAAAACCATCAATATGTTGACACAGCGACTCTGTACAGAGCTAACTACTCCCTTATTGCAGTTTTATTATCATAACAGAGAGGGGGAGTGATTGTCAAGAAAGAAAAAATATAAAAAATTAGCACTCACCTCTTGGCTCGTTTGGGGTGGTTTTGTCCTGTGGTGTCAGAGCCCGTAAAGCCTTATTTTACAAGGTTTTTGCGGGTTTTTACTTTTTGTCTGGGAGCGTCAAAAATCGTCATTTTTTGAGAAAATGGTGTAGTAAATGGTGTAGTGAGATGACTGTGGGAGATGTGGAGAGGGATGAAAAATAAGGGGATAGCGAAAAGTAGGGGGATTTGATAAAATTAAGAAGAAAATATATGAATATCCGGTAATCAAGAAAGTTTATGATGATTTATAATTAGAACCAGAATTATCAATTAAGAATTACTTGATAGTTTAAATAGAGGGTTTCCAACAAGTAGGCAGAGAAGTAGTTCTTTATAGAACATAGTAGTTGAATTTAAGGTAAATAACGAGAGAGCAGTTCAATTTTGTAAATATGCCAAATGATGGTTTCAACTCCCAATAAATTATACATGGCTACGATTCATAGCTGCGGAAACCTATTTAAAAAGCCAGCATTAAAGAGAATAAAATTTGTACTACCAGAGGAAATTTCATAAAGGTTTAGTTTAGATAAAAAATTGAGAGGAAGGATTCAATGAGAAAGTATTTTTCAAAGCACTATAAAAATATATCATACTCTATTGATTCTGATAAAAACAAAGGATTGAGAAATGCTCAGTTGGGAGCTGTTCACGCTATCGCATCTTTCTTTACACTTAATCAAAAAATAGCAGCAATTATAGTTATGCCAACCGGAGCGGGAAAAACGGCTGTGTTGATGCTGGTTCCTTATCTATTATCAAAAAATAAAGTCTTGGTTGTCACGCCAAGTATAATGGTTCGTGGCCAGATAGCAGAGGATTTCCGTAATCTTTCAACTTTATGTAGGGCAAATGTTTTCAAGGAGACGATGTCTAAACCAATTGTATATGAAATGCAGCATAAGTTTAAGGATGAAATGATGACAGAACTGGAAAGAGCAGATGTAATTATAGCCACTCCGCAATGCGCATTAAGTTTAAGTGAAACAGAATGGGCGGTTAATAATATTTCTCTTATTGAAATTGATGAAGCTCATCATACACCGGCAAAAACATGGCAACAGATTTTGATAAATTTGCCGGAGGCAACACATGTCCTGTTTACTGCAACTCCTTTCAGACTGGATAGAAAGGAAATAGTAGGAGATATTGTTTATGATTATCCACTTTCTAAGGCATATGCAGATGGGATATTTGGCGAAATACAGTACATACCGGTAACTGGTGGGGAAACAAAAGATATTAATATTGCCAAGAAGGCAGAAGAAGTGCTTTTTGCAGATAAAGAAGAAGGTTTAAAACATTATTTAATGGTTAGGACAGATACAAAATGTAATGCTGAATATCTAGAAGATATATATAAAGAAAATACGTGTCTGCGCCTTCGACGCATTGATAGTTCAATGGGTAATACTCAAGTAAAAAAATATATTCAGGAATTGAAAGATGATCTACTTGACGGTATTATTTGTGTGGACATGCTCGGTGAGGGTTTTGATTTTCCGAATCTTAAAATTGCTGCAATTCATGTGCCCCATAAATCTTTAGCAAGTACACTACAGTTTATTGGCAGATTTGCTCGTACCAATGCCGAGTACATTGGGAAGGCAAAATTTATTGCTGCAAATGATGAAGATCTTGAGATAGAAAATAATCGGCTTTTTTCCAGTGATGCAGTATGGCAAGATATGATTATTAATATGAGCGAAGCCAAAAATAAAAAGGAGCAATCAGATAGAAAATATTTTAAATCATACGAAGAGGAAAATGGAAATTATAAAGAAAATAGAATATCATTGCAATCTATAACTGTAAATTGTCATGACCGTATATACCGGGTAAAAGATTTTAATTTAAATGCAGATTTTCCAAAATCATTTAATGTTGCTAATCGAATATATAGGAATAGAGATGATAATACGATTGTCGGCATTGGAATGGAATATGTATCCCCTTTATGGATGAATGGAGAGAGCAAGACTAATTTAGAGTACTTTTTATATATTGTTCATTTCCAACAATCCTTAAAGCTATTGCATATCTATTCTCAAACTCATACAGAGGCTGTTTATGAAGAAATTGCAGCGACATTTTGCTCGGAGTTTGAAAAAATATCAAAGTCGGAAATGAATAGAGTGCTTGGGAATTTATCAAACTTTGAAATCTTTAACTCTGGTATGGTGAATAGATTTAATGAATCCGGAGAAGCATACCGGATTATGGCTGGATCTGATGTGAGTGATGCAATTGATCCGAGTACAGGAAAAATGTATTCTGCGGGACATGTTTTTTGTAAGGCAACAGGACAATTTATAGAAGGACAGAAAACTATTACGATTGGATATAGTAGTGGCTCAAAGGTATGGAGCAGTGAATATAAAAGTCTACCGAATTATATCCAATGGGTTGATGAAATTGGTAATAAAATTACAAATAATTCTATTAAAGTAAAAACCAACACCAACTATGACTATATTCCAATGCCAGAGAAACTAGAAAGTTATCCAGACAATATATTTTTTGGAGATTTCTCCAATGAAACATATTCTTCACCACCGGTAGTAAGAAGCCATACTAATATAACTTTTTCAAAAAGGTTGACAGATTTTTCTATTTATATTGAAAAGATAGAGAAATCAAGAGTAATATTCCGTTTGGAAGCAGATGATATTAAGGAAAGATTTACGTGTGATTTGCAAGGAAAATATACATCTGATACTGAAAATTTGTATACACATGTGAGAGCGGTTGAATATAAGCTTGCTGATTATTTAAATGATAATCCTATTGCATTCAAAACCTATGATGATGTTTTGATTTCTGGCTTTGAAATATATCCAAGCATTTCCGATAATGTTTCAACATATGATCCAAATCAAATTATAGCTATAGATTGGGCTAGTTATGGAACGGATACGAGGGTTGAGTTTTGTACAGAAAAAACAAAAACTAGTATATCAATTCAGGACACTTTGCGGACTATTCTGCTGGAGAATTCAGAGAATAAGTATATACTGTATGATCATGGAACTGGTGAAATAGCAGATTATATTGCCATACAAGAAGAGGAGACCCGATTAATAGTTAGACTTTATCATGTGAAAAAGAAGAGTTCGGTTGGATATAATTCTAGTACAGGAGACGTTTATGAAGTAGCAGGTCAAGCTGTTAAATCGATTACTTGGCTGACGACAAAAGGAAAATTTATTGAAAAAATTTCAGATAGACATAGGGGTGGTCATTGTCAATTGTTAAATGGAGAATATGATGAATTTATTAGAGAATTGAGAGGTACCACTAAACAAATTGTTGGTTATATTGTAATAGTTCAACCTGCTTTAAGTAGAACGGTACTAATGCCAGATAAAATTCAAGAAATTCTTGCTGCGGCATCTTCGTATATATCAAGAGCAGGCGAAGTCAGAGGACTTGAAATATTTGGAAGCGAATAAAGGAATACAAACAATGAAGGAGTTTATAGTGCCTGGCACCGTGAAAAATTTTGGTGTGGATTCGCTGAATGTGGCGGCGGCAAGCGCTGTTGCATTCTGGGAACTGGGAAAAAGATAGTTCCGGAGATTTGACGGTGAACATACAGTTTCTGCAAAACAGACAGGAAGTGATAAGATGAGGAAACGAATTTTGCGTGCTGTGATTGTATTTGGTCTGATGATGGTGTTATCAGTTCAGGCAGTTACAATATTCATAACAGATCCGGTGCCGGTAGAATCTGCAGAGGACGAGGCGGAAGAGGCGGCAGCGGTGGATGAGGTACATGCCTGGCTTGCAGGTCGGGAGAGTGTCAGCGCGACGGTGCTGGGAGACAGTATTGCAAAAGGCTACAGTAAGGATGCGGATGTGGAGATTACACCCTACGGGACGTTGGTTATGGAAGGGCTTGCGGCGGAAAATGATGTTCAGTATGTGCTTTGGAATTATGGAAAGAATGGACTGGACTCGGAACGGATGAATACAATGATTCTGACAGATGAGAAGGTGCTCCAGAGTCTGGCTGCATCAGACGTTATCTTTATTACCGTAGGTTCCAATGATCTTCTGAACGAATTCAAAAATGTAGTCCGTGAGATCCTGGAGACGGACGTAAAGTTTAAGACTGTAAGTGATGCTTTGGACGTACTGGCCCAGTCGATGGCTGAGAATCCCATGCTGATCCTGAAGGTGATCGACGCCATTCAGAACTGGGATTATTCTGCATTTGAAGAACAGTGGGTGAATATGCTGGATACGATAGAAGATTTGAAAAAGGGAGATGCCTGGGTGGTGGTCACCAATATTTACAATCCGGCAGCGAATCTGGAACTCCCCTCCACCCTGAACAGAGTGGTAGAAGGTATTATCCGGAATATGAACCAGATCATCGACCATTACGGGGAGGAATACGGGTATCAGGTGGCGGATGTTTATCATTCTGATATCTGCGAACATGTACAGGAAGATGGGGTGCACCCTGACCAGACAGGACAGCAGATCATTGCGGACCTGATATATGTTCACCAATAGCCGGTCTGTTCCGCCAGGTATTTACCCGCGATGTTTTGCCCGGTATTCCTGAGGCGTCATGCCGTACGTATTCCGGAATACTTTTCGGAAATTGCTCACGTCATAGTAGCCGAGTACATCTGCGATCTTCTGGATTGTGAGTTGGGAATCTGCAAGAAGATCTCCGGCATGTGCCATGCGGAGCCGACGGATATTTTCGCTGAACGTCATCCCCGTCGCAGTCGTCAGAATCCGCTGCATCTGGCGGGTACTGTAGTTGAAAAATGCGGCCAGATGGGAAAGGGTGAGTGTTGCATAATTTTTCTGCATATATTCAATGATAAAAATCGTTGTTTCGTTCATGACAGAAGAATGTATGGACGGAATAACAACATCTTTTTCATGTTCCCTCAGAAGCTGGACGAAAAAGACAGAGGCGAGGGAGGAGAGCATTGTATTTTTGTACCGGTTATTTCTCTGATATTCCCGCAGAATCCGGATTGCCAGATTAGAAAGCGCCGGGTTTCCTCCGGTACGGAACAGCAGATAAGGCGTATCGCTGCTTCCGTAGAGGGAACGGACGAAAAAGTTTGTAAGAATATCATTATCCGGGAGCAGTCTTAAAAAATGCTGTTCGAACGTACTGGAGCGCATGAGAATGTTGATCAGAATGCTGTCATCCTGGTAGGTGCAGATGGAATGATCAGTGTCCGGCGCAAGGATGACGATATCGCCCGTGTTAAGGAGCAGTTTCTGTTTCCCTGCAAAATGTGTAAAAGTGCCGGAAAGGACGCACGCAACTTCAAAAAAGTCGTGAGTGTGGGTGATGGCGGGCATATATCTCGCATGCTGAATGGCGGAAATGTCCTGCTCGACCTGAAAATACTGTTCTTCCGCAAGGGACTGGCTGCAGGAATTTTCATCTAATCCGGATTCCATTATCCGGAAAAGGTTTGCATGTTTTTTCCGGAGTGTTTCCGGAATTTTTTCAAAATCTAATGGAATTGACGTAATGAACCCGGTGTCTTCATAATACTTCTTAAAATCTTTTTCAATTGGTCGAAGCTGCAGTAATTTCTTCATCTTTATCACCTCTTTTACGTGAAACCCTGTACACAACGGATCGAAATGTTTAATAAGATGTTGGGGTCAAAAGCCCTGCTATAGTACCTTGAAAATTTTACACAAATCCTTCAACTTCCCCCAGATGTGGTATACTGTATATATCAATCAAAGGTGGTGGAAGTGTATGGCATTCAGAACAAATTCGTATCAACAATTATCTTTTGCTGACAGTTTCGAAGGGCTTACGTTTCGTGAGCAGAAAGCATTGGAACATTCATGGGCAAAGGTTTTTGCAGAAGATATTTTTCCTGCAATCAATGAAGAACCTTTCCGTGTTCTGTATTCCTCGAACGCTTCAAGACCAAATACACCCGTAAATGTGTGTATTGGTGCTCTCATCATCAAAGAACTCTTTGGAATCTCAGATGATGAAGTTGTCGAAAACCTTATGCTGGATCCCCGTTATCAGTATGCCCTTCATACATCAAGCTTTGAGGAACAGCCATTGAGCGACAAAACTCTCACCCGTTTTCGTAAACGCTGTTATGATTATGAATCTATTCACGGTATCGATCTGCTCCACGAATGCATGACAGGACTTGGAACGAATATCGCAAAACTTATGGACATCAGCCCAAGGGTCAAAAGAATGGATTCCATGATGATAGCAGCAAATATACGGAAACTCAGCCGTATAGAGCTGCTTTATACCTGCGTAAAAAAGCTGGTCATCTATTTCCACAAAAACAGCCGCGATGAGCTTATTAAAGGAATGGAACATTATTGTGATCCGAATGACTATAATAAAACCTTTTATTACAGTAACGATTCCGATACAGAGAATCACTTGGCGGCCATTCTGAAAGATGCAGACCGTCTGCTGGACCTTTGTGGAACGGATTATGATGACATCACAGAATACCAGTTATTGGTACGCTGTCTTTCTGAACAGACCATTGTGGAAGAAGGTTTCCGTCGTCTCCGCACTAAAGAAGATGGCGGTTTCCATTCAGGAATACTTCAAAATCCATCTGACCCAGATGCAACATATAGAAGCAAAGCTGGAAAAGAACATCAGGGCTATGTGGCAAATCTTGAAGAAACCGTTGATAGAAATGGTTCTGTTATCACAGATTACCAGTTTGAGCAAAACATTTACAGTGACAGCCGTTTTCTAAAGGACAGTCTTGAACGCACTGAGGCTCAGGAGGAAAAAAGTACACTGATCACCGACGGTGCTTATTCCGGGAAAGAAAACCATGATCTTGCTGCCCAAAAGAATATCCGTCTGATCAATACCGATTTATCGGGAAAACCGGTTGATGATATTCTAGCAGATTTTGTATTCAACGAGACGGGAACCAAAGTAGTAAGATGCCCTGCAGGATATGAGCCAAAATCCTGTGGATATACCGGTGATAAATCCCAGCAGTTTCATGTTTCCTTTCAAAAGGAACAGTGTGCAAACTGTCCACACAAAGCGCAGTGCAAGGCGAAAATCTATAAACGTGTCAGCAGAGTTACCGTATCGGTAAAATCCCATGAAAGGGCAAAGCAACAACGTTTTATGGGAACGGAAGAATTCCGAAACCTTTTTAAAATCCGAAACGGAGTAGAAACACTGCCCTCTCTGCTGCGCAGGCGATACCATGCAGATAGGATGTCGGTCAGGGGTCTGATCCGCGGACGTTTTTTCTTCGGATGTAAAATCGGAGCATTGAATTTCAAAAAGCTCTTTACCTATCGAAAGGGCTTGGGACATTATGCTCAAAATCCGGTATTAGCATAAGAAAAAGGATGACAGTCACGTTAATATCAGCGCCCAAACAAGAAATATCTCTCAAAATTCGATTGTGTAAAATTTTCAAGGTACTATATAGGAGATCAAATAGTTTTTACAAACTCTTTTGACCCCAACATCTTAATAAGAGTATAGCATAATCGCAAGAGGAAGTCATAAAAATACCCTGTTGATCTGTCCTGTTTTAATCTTTTTGTGAGCTTACGAATCTGATAGGCTTTATTTAGTAAAGCGCAGGTGCACAGGCGCTGTTGTTACAGTATAAGAGTAGATGGAGGAAAAACCATGGAGAAAAAAGAACTAAAATTATCAGAAAGATTGTCGTGGGCTCTCGGGCAGTCTACAGGACGTCAGTTTATTACCGCTCTCGTTTCAACCTATGTTCTCATTTTTATGACAGATGTTTTCGGAGTTGCAACAGGAGCGGCAGGTGTGATTATGACATGTGCGGCGATCTGGGATGCTATTAATGATCCGATTATGGGAACTCTTGCGGACCGGACACGATCCCGATTCGGAACGTACCGTCCATATCTGCTGTTTGTGCCGATTCCGTTGTCGATTGTTTCCGTTCTGCTGTTTGCAGCTCCCAATCTTACACCCGCAGGGAAAGTGGTATACGCCGCTGTTCTCTATATCTGTTATGGAATGCTTGTGACTGCGATTGAGATTCCGTACAATGCACTCCTTCCTACGATGACGAAGAACGAGATGGAGAAAAATGATGCCATTTCACTTTCTACTTTTATCGCATCTTTGATGATTCTTGTTGTGACATCTTTTACAACAAACCTTGTATCCGTACTTGGCGGCGAAGATCCGGGAAAAGGGTATATGATTCTGGTCGGAATCGGTGCCGCTCTCATGTGTGTGACAAGCTGGTTTGCATTTGCAAAGTGTAAAGAAAGACATACGGTGCAGAAGGCACAGACCATGTCCGTTAAAGAAAGCCTTGGGACACTGTTCCGGGTGAAAGAAATGTATCCGATGATTGCATTCTGGTGTGTCGGATGCGTGTTGTTCCAGATTGTCATGTCATCATCCGTATATTACTGCATGTACTATCTGATGAATCCGGCGCTGATCGCATCATACATGCTGATTATTTCCATCAGCGGTATGATCGGAGTAATTGTTGTTATGCCGGCTCTTCTGCGCATGCTGAAGGGAAATGTCAAAAAGACGGTTATGCTTACCCAGACTATCGCAGCGGTATGCTATGTGGGATGTTTTCTGATCGGCGGTTCTTCCATACAGCTTCTCTACGTGCTTACATTTGTGGGGAGCCTTTTCGCCACGATGACAAATGCATACCGTCCGATGACGGTTGTCGGGATGACGGAGTACGTACTGCAGAAAACAGGGCAGCAGTTAAACGGTACAATCTCTGCAATCGGCGGTTTTGCATACAAGTGCGGAACAGCTCTTTCCAATGCGATCCTTGCGGGGATCCTTGCAGTGACCGGATATATTCCGAACGCAATCGGACAGGAACCGGAAGCCGTGCTTGTCGGCATTAATTCGGTGCGGTTTCTTGTTCCCCTTGCGGCAACGATTCTGTATATGATCTTTATTCAGTTTTATCCGGAAATAAGTCGCAAAATGGAGAGCAAATAAGAAATGGATTACGAAATATAAAAAAGGAAGATCGGAATGAAAAAACTGAAAAAATGGATAACTGACGGCTCAGGCAAAGCCTTCTATGCAAGAAAAGAGTTTGAACTGGAAGATATTCCGGAGAAAGCGCTTGCCTGCGTGTGCGGACTGGGACAGTTCAATTTCTATGTGAACGGAAAAAAAGTAAGTGACCATGTTCTGGATCCTGCATGGACAGACTACCGCAAGATTGTTTATTACGTGACGTTTGATATTGCGCCCTATCTGCAGGTGGGGCAGAATGTTCTTGCGGCGGAGGTGGGAAACGGCTGGTATCTGGCAGACTGGGAAGAGGGATATTTCTTCCATTTTCCGCCGTTTATGCCGCCGAATCCAAATCCGTACCGCCCCTTTGACAGAGAGCTTGTTCTGTCCGTGTGTGCGGAACTGTCGTTCCGGGACGGGAAAACTATGTGCATCGAGACTGATGAAACATGGAGAACAGCGCCTCATATGATTACACATACGAACTGCTTCGGATCTGAGACTATGGATGGCCGGAGAAGGATACCGGGCTGGAATGACCTGAATCCAAAATCCGGAACATGGGAAAATGCAAAAATTGCTGATTCCGGCGAGGCACTCGGTCTGATTGCCCGGGAGCAGAAGATTCCGCCGGTAAAAGTCATCCAAACATATGAAGGACGCTGTATCAAATGTGAGAATGGGATATCCGTCTATGATTTCGGCCAGAATGTTTCGGGGATGATGGAATTTGAAGTAAAAGGGGCTGCCGGACAGGAAGTTCACGTATACCCGGCGGAAAAGCTGGGAGAAGACGGATCTGTAGACCAGATGGCGAAAAACTGGATGACCATTGATGTGAAGGAGACGTATGTGATTGCAGCTGACAGAGAATGGGAGCACTTTGGCATGACATTTACGTATTTCGGCGGACGATACGCTGCCATTGACTGTGAGCAGGACTGCATCCGGAATATCCGGATTCATGCTGTTTCGTCGTGCGGAGAAAATGCCGGAACATTCTGGTGCGATGATGAACGGTATATGCAGATCTATCATCTGATTGAAAAATCCGTGGAGGCAAATATGATTGGCGTACACACCGACTGTCCCACGATTGAACGGTTTGCATGGCAGGAGGAAAACCATCTCATGGCGCCGTCCATCATGTATATGAAACAGGTGAAAGTGCACTGGGAAAAGTTCCTGACGGATACGAGGCTTTCCCAGCACACGGCAGATGACTGGTTTTATGATATGGAACACGGGAAATACTATCCCGGAGACGGGCTGATCCCGTCACAGGCACCCTGCTATCTGCCTAATGTACTGCCGGTGCCGGGACTTGGCGATTTTTACAATGTAATCGGCTGGGGCAGCAGTATCATTCTCGGTGTATACTGGCATTATCTGTTTTACGGAGATGAGAAGATCATCAGGGAGAACTACGAAGCCGGCAGAAAATATCTGGAATTTCTGAAGAAGACAATGACAGAAGAAGGCTTTATCAGCCACGGACTTGGCGACTGGGGAAATCCGGAAGGGCAGTATGCGAAAGAAAACATTGAGACGGCGTTTCTGTTTGCCGATGCAAGAATCCTCAGTCTGTTCGCCGGAATTCTGGATCGGGAAGAAGAGCAGAAAGGTCTGGAACAATTTGCGGAACAGGTCTGTGAAAACTATAACCGGCGGTTTCTGGTGAGAAATGAGAAAACTGGAAAATATGGTTACAGAGTCCGTACCGGAGACGAATGGATTCAGACACAGGCGGCACAGGCAATGCCGCTGTTCTGGGGAATGGTGCCGCCGGAAAAAGAGACGGATGTGGCAGAGACCTTTCGCATGATTCTGGAAAATGACAGATGTCTGAAGACCGGTGAGGTCGGTCAGCCCTATATTATTCAGACAATGCGGAAGTACGGAATGAATGATCTGCTGTGCGATATGATTCTGAAACCGGAACATCCCAGTTACTATGCGTTTGTTCTCGCAGGGGAAACAACACTGGGAGAATACTGGGAAGAAAATCCAAGAAGCCACTGCCACGATATGATGGGGCATATTGCAGAATGGTTTTATAACGGGCTGGCTGGAATCTGTCCTCTTGAGCCGGGATTTAAAAAAGTGCTTATCAGACCGTACCTGCCGAAGACAGTAAACAAAGTGAATTGCAGCTATCAGTCGGCAGGCGGACTCATTCAGGTTGTAATGGAGAGAAAGCAGGAAGAGATCAGCTTGGAAGTAAATGTTCCGGATTGTATCGAGATAACTGTTGACCGGAGTTATCTGAAATAAACCAGTATTTTCTTTTACACATAAATATACTTCTCATATGATAGCTTTGGAATAATTTCATTGTCTATCATATTGAGGAGCATAGTAAATTCAAGAGTTTTAAGGCAGTTCCCTCAAAATTACTAAAAAAGCAGTATTCGCATCTCAGCTCGTTCGAGAGGGTTTTGTCTTGCGGTATCAGAGCTCGTAAAGCCTTATTTTACAAGGCTTTTACGAGCCTTACTTGTGTAACAGAAAAAATAAACCCCCTGCTATGCAGGGGGAGGGCGGATCTTTAGATTTAAGTAAGAACTCCTGTGCTAGAATAAATGTGGGTCTGCAAACCACAAATAAAAGCACAGGAGGTCCTAAAATGGACATTAACAGTTTAGCCCATACAAAATGGGAATGCAAGTATCATATTGGTGCGACCTGAAGGTCGTTGTTTGAAATGCGTTTTAACGCTATCATATCCATTCGTGATATCCCTACCACGAAATGCCCAGTAAGTGATGAAAGGTGTGAAGCAGTGGGACAAAGCGGGTAAGCGGTATCCACATCTGCCCAACTGCCAGGGATGGATGCACAAGGTTAACATAAATGAATCATTGTAAGGATCGTGATACTTGAAATGGTGAAAGTGGATGATACACCATAC
>OLQE01000224.1_pt1 | contig 50784 bp, 44 predicted proteins | sample 1643161 | NCBI WGS metagenome assembly OLQE01 (sample SAMEA3136650, study PRJEB25190) | human gut metagenome
CTTTTTCAAACAATGCAGTCTTCAAATCATAGCGGGAAAGCTCTCTTGCGATCGCTGATCCGGTCACACCCCCGCCAATGATCAGTACATCATACATTTCCAGTTCCTCCTGTTTCCTGAATGATTTTTCTTGCTTTGTCCGGATAGTTGGTGATGATCGCCTCGATTCCGGCTTTTGCAAGTGCTTTCATATCTGCCTCTTCGTTGACCGTCCAGGCATGTGTTTTCAGACCAAGATCTCTGGTCTTTTCCAGATATCCCGGATACTGGATATTGTAATAAAGCGGATGCAGTGCATCTGCACCTACCGTCTTTTTCGCATAATCCCAGACATTTACAATGCCATCTGCGTAAAGAATCCCGGTCCGTACAGACGGCTCCAGTTCTTTCATACGGATCAGGCTGTAATGGTTAAAGGAAGAATACCAGAGTTTCTCCTCCATTCCTTTCTCACGGACCAGTTTCAGCAGTTTTTTCTCAATGTCCGGATAAAAATAGATGCCTGTTTTCAGCTCTACATTGATCTCCAGTCCGGTCGGTTTCAAAAGATCATACACCTCTGCCAGTGTAGGGATCACGGAATTGGCATATTCCGGATGCGTCTGATTGGCTTTGAAGGATTTCAGCTCTCTTACCGTATAATCTTTTACCTTTCCCTTTCCGTCCGTTACCCGGTCGATGATCTCATCATGGATCACCACCAGTTCTCCGTCTTTGCTCAGCTGCACATCCAGCTCCACGCCGTCTGCTTTCTGCTTTGCTGCCAGTTCAAATGCTTCCAGTGTATTTTCCGGTGCATATCCGGATGCTCCTCTGTGTGCCCATACTTTTGTATTCATCGTTCTGTCTCCTTGCGTTCTCATTCTTTTGGTTAGTTGTCCTGTTTTTATCTGGCAAAACATTTATAATTTGTATGTTTTGCATAAATTATATTTCTTTTTTCTGAAATTGAAAAGAGTTTTTTTCTGAAATTTTGAAATGCCCCGCAAAAATCTGCGGGGCATCCGGTATCTGATCTGTCAGGAGCTTTTTTACTCATTTACCAGGTTATATTCCTCGATGGAGCTGTTGATCTGAGATGCCATCTCTGCAGCTGCATCCTCCGGTGTTGCCTGTCCGTTCAGCATATTTTCGATCTGCTGCTGCACGATCTGTCTGGCCTCCGGGAATACACTTAAGAGTGCACCTGCATACTGCGGAGCGCTGTCATGGAGCTGATCCAGTGCAGTCTGGAACTGTGGGTATTTTTCAATATTCTCTTTGAAGACAGCCTCGTTCTGTGCATTGACATTTACCGGGAAATAACCGGTCTGGGCATTCCAGTAAGCCTGAGATTCCGGAGAAACCAGGAATTCTACAAATTTCCATACAGCTGCCTCTTTTACCTCATCCTCGTTGTTCAGAGCCCACAGAGAAGCACCGCCGATGGATACGCCGCCCTGGTCGGCATCGGTAACGGAAGGATAATAAGCCGTTCCGATCTCAAAGCTTCCATTGACATCCTCCAGATACTGCTTCAGGGATGCGGTGGAACCAAGAGTCATAGCTGATTTTCCTGCGGTGAAATCCACGCCGCCGTCACTTCCGACATTAGGAGCTGCGCCTGCTTCATACAGCTTGTTCCACTCGTTGAGGATGTTGAGCATACCGCCGTTGCTGTCGAACTCTACTGCGGTAGCTGCTGCCTCACGGCCGTTTCCATTGTCTGCAAAGCTCAGACCCTGTTTGCACAGCCACTGCTCGACAAACCAGCCGTAGATACCGATGGAAATAGCCTCTCCTGCTCCGCCCTGGCTTATCAGCTGATCGCTGATATTCAGGATGCCTTCCAGGCTGGTCGGTACTTCTTCGATACCGGCTTTTTCAAACATGTCCTTGTTGTAGTAAAGAATCGGTGTGGAAGAGTTGAAGGGCATGGAATACAGTTTGTTGTCTACGGTGTAATAAGCCAGTACATTGGGCTCCAGCTGGCTGGCATCAAAACCTGCAGCATCGATCAGATCCTGCATGGGAACTACCCAGCCGGAATCGATCATGAAACGGGTTCCAAGATCGTAGATCTGTACCAGGTCTGCACCCATGTTTCCGATCTGTGCGCTTTTCAGTTTGTTGATGGCATCATCGTACTCACCCTGATACTCGGCATTTACTGTGATCCCGTACTCGTTTTCCTGGTTAAATTTATCGATCAGATAATTCAGTGCATCTCCATTGACACCGCCCATGGAATGCCAGAACTCAATGGTGGTTCCGGAAAGCTGAGAGTCGTCTACAGCGGCAAAACTGGTCATGCCAAGCAGCATGGCTGCGGTCAGTGTTCCTGTTAATGCGGTAAAAATCTTTTTTCTCATGTTTGAAATCCTCCATAAATTTTTGTGTTTTTATATAAACTCCGGAAATTTTCCGGAGGATCAGCCTTTTACGGCTCCGGAGAACATCCCCCGGATCATCTGTTTCTGTCCTACAATGAAGATAATGAGTGATGGGAGCATACAGATCACTACGCCCGCCATAGTAAGTGAGATGGACTGGGCATCTACTGCATTCAGCATCGAGATACCGATCTGAACGGTTCGCATGCTGTCAGATCCGGTAACCAGAAGGGGCCAGAGATACATGTTCCAGGCATTGATGAACGTGTAGACTGCCATGGCTCCGATGGCTGCCTTGGTCAGAGGCATCAGGATCTTTACAATAAAACAGATATTGGAACATCCGTCCAGCTTCGCTGACTCATAAAGAGAGATCGGGAAGGTCAGATAAAACTGACGGAACAGAAAGATTCCCATGGCACTGGTCAGAGAAGGAATGATCAGTACCGTGTAGGTATTCAGAAGCCCCATCTGGCTTACCGTCAGATAATTGGAAATGATCGTCGCTTCACCAGGAACCATCATTGTGGCCATTACCAGCATGAACAGGAAATTTTTTCCTTTAAACTCCAGAAATGAGAAGGAAAAAGCAGCCAGAGAACAGGTGATGATCTGTCCTGCCGTGATACAGCCTGCTACGATAAAGGAGTTCAGGATAAATTTTCCAAGGGACACCTGGGAAAGAGCATTCTTCACATTTTCCAGGGTAGGATGCGAGGGAACCAGGTTCATCGCCATGCTGTTCAGCTCATTTGACGGCATCAGCGCCACGCTGATCGCATAGAGAAGGGGCAGCATCATAAAGATGGCCATAAAAGTATTCAACGCCACAAGGACGGTCTTCTGCGTTCTGTTTTTTCTTCTGGCACGGGCTCTCATGGTCCGATGCAGTTCCTGTAGCTGCGCTTCGTTTTCCGGCACCGCAGCCGCCGTATTTTCCATTGCTGTCATCAGTATTTCACTCCTTTTTTCTCAACCTTGAACATCACCAGTGTCAGAGCCATAATGATCAGAAAGAGGATGACGGACTGGGCCGCCGCGCTTCCGAACCGGTAGTTAAAGAACGCATCCCGGTAAATGGAATACACGATGAGATTGGTGGATTCTCCGGGTCCTCCCTGTGTCAGAAGCTTGACCTGACCAAAGGACTGGAAGGCTCCGATGATATTGACCACCAGCGTATAGAACATGATGGGGCTTAATCCCGGAAGTGTCAGGCTGAAAAACTGCTGGACGCCACTGGCTCCGTCTACGGAGGCACGTTCATAAATGCTGTCATCGATATTTGCAAGTCCTGCTGAAAAATACAGGAAATTGATGCCGCTGTTCAGCCAGGCGGTCAGTACAGCCACACAGACCAGTGCATATTTCGGATCTGCAATCCAGTTGATGCCAAGTCCTGTCACTTTATTCAGGATACCGATGGTCGGATTCAGGATGATCTTGAAGATCATGGCCGCAGAACTGGAAGCGATCGCCATGGGAAGAGCATAGGAAGTGCTGAAAAAACGGATCCCCGGAATCGCTTTGTTGCAGAGCACTGCCGCGATCAGACCCAGGATCATGCTTCCCGCTACCACAATGACCACAAAGATCAGGGTTACCATAAGGCTGTTCCGAAAGGAAGCAGAGGTCAGAAGGTTTTTATAATTTTCAAAACCGACAAAAAGCTTTGCCTGACCGAGCTTGTTCGTCTTGAAAAGGCTCAGATAAATCGTTTTAAAAAACGGATAAAACAGAAAGACTGCAAACACCAAGATGCTGGGGAGCAGATATCCGTAGGGGCCGAAACGGGCCGTCAGCTTGTATTTTTGTTTCATTTTCTTTTTCCTCCTGATTCAGGCCAGATAAAACAGATTTTCACCTGTTTCCCGGTCAAACAGATACAGCTTGTCCAGATTTAAGTACACCGAAACGATATCTCCCGGCTTTGCCTGATTTTCCGCTTCCACTCTGGCGCAACACTGCTCACCGCCCAGTTCAAAATACAGGATCACTTCCGATCCCAGAAGTTCTCTTGCTGTCACCTGTACCTGCACCGGCTGGCTGATCCGTACATCAACTGCCTCCTTGACCATCACCGGACTGAAAACATCCTCCGGACGGATCCCAAGCTTCAGTTCTCCGGTCTCATACCCTTTCTTTTTCAGAAGAAAACTCTGATTCTCAGAAAGAGGCATTTCCCAGTCACGGACGGTGATGTATTTTTTCCCCTCCCGGTCGATCAGTCTGGTCGGAAAGAAATTCATGGAAGGAGATCCGATAAAGCCTGCAACAAACTGATTCACCGGATTGTTGTAAAGCACCGACGGGGCAGCTACCTGCTGGATCACGCCTTCTTTCATGACAACGATCCTTGTCCCGAGTGTCATTGCCTCCGTCTGATCATGCGTCACATAAATGATCGTGGTTCCAAGCTTTTCATGAAGCCTGGAGATCTCCACACGCATCTGTACACGGAGCTTTGCATCCAGGTTGGATAAGGGTTCATCCATAAGAAAGATCTTGGGTTCCCGGATCATGGCGCTTCCGATCGCCACTCTCTGACGCTGTCCGCCGGAAAGTTCTCCCGGTCTGCGTTCCAGAAGATGTTCGATCTCCAGGATCCGTGCGGCTTCATGAACCTTTTTATCGATCTCTTTTTTCGGAACCTTGCGGATTTTCAGTGCATATGCCATATTTCCATATACTGTCATATGAGGGTACAGGGCATAATTCTGAAAAACCATGGACATTTCCCGTTTCTGCGGTTCCACATAGTTCATCAGTTTGCCGTCCATCCAGAGTTCACCGCCGGAGATTTCTTCCAGGCCGGCGATCATCCGGAGTGTGGTAGACTTTCCACAGCCGGAAGGTCCTACAAAAATGATAAATTCCTGATCCTGGATCTCCAGGTTAAAATTTTTCACGACCTGATTGTTATTGGGATAAATTTTCGACACATTACGCAAAGCCAGACTTGACATGCTATCCTCCTGCACTTCTTTATTCAACGCTTTAGAGGATACTTCCCCTCTGTAAAGAGGACTTCCTTCCATCTGTAAAGCTTCCGTTAACTTTTTTTTGCAATGTAAAATCCAGCCGTCTTTTTGTAACAGGCATGAAAAAAGCCCGGGAAATTACTTCCCAGGCTCAGGCTTCTTGGAATCTTCAGGATTCCATACTGTTTTCTGTTTCACGGCGCCGTCTGCGGTAATCGGCAAGCTCCAGGGCATCCTGTACCGCCAGGCCGTTTTCTCCTGCCATCGTTTCCAGATGATGGCGGAATTCATGCAGGACGGTCTTTCTCACCCGTTCTTTTAAGGCTCCCGGATCAAGCGTTCCATAAAGCCGCATAAAAGACCCGTAGTAAATATGGATCATCCGTCCAAGATAAGGATCTGTACAGTACTCTCCCAGAATGATGAGTTCATTGTGCAGAGACTCCGGATGGATCCTGCATTCTTCCTTTACATTCACACCGCCATTGAGATCCCGGAAAAAAGCTTCCGGAAGACTCCCTGCGATCTCGTCCACCAGGTCTGCAAATGCTTCATACGTCACCATCGTTCTGCCTCCTTATCCCTGAAAAAAGCGCCCGGCCGCATCTTTTGCTGTAAGATCAAAAGAACGGCAGGACGCTTGTCTCTCGCAAAGTCTCTGTCTTATTTCTCCGTTGCGGTCTCCGTCTCAGTGGCTGCCTCGGTAGTTGCTGCCTCAGTCGCTGCTTCGGTTGCTGCCTCTGTGGCTGCTGCCTCAGTCGCTGCTTCCGTAGCTGCCTCTGTGGTTGCCGCCTCGGTCACTGCCTCGCTTGCTGCTTCCGTAGCTGCTGTCTCTGCCGCAGTCTCGGTGGAAGTCTCTGTCTCGGTTTCCTTCATCTGATAGGTATCTGTAAAGCCAAGCGTTGCCAGAAGGTCAGAATCTGTGGAGATCTTCGCATCTTCTTTCCAACCGTCCAGAGTCGTGGTATAGAGATCGCTCTTTCTCTGAGAAATGATGGTATCCTTCTGCTCATTGGTCTTCTCCTCATCGAAGGTTGTCACCATCTGAAGCACATAGTAACCGCCATCGGTCTCGATCAGTTCGTCTGCCACCTCACCATCAGAAAGTTTGTCAGCCGCTTCTTTCAGAGCGTCATTCAGCGTACCATTGTCTGTGCCGTAAGAGCTGGTCACCGGAGAACGATCCTCTCCCAGCTCCGTAAGGGCATCTGCCATATCCTCGCCGCCCTTGACTGCATCCAGGAGCTTCTGTGCCGCTTCTTTCTTGGCAGCCTTATCTTCATCGCTCATTTCCACAGAGTTTCCATCTTCGTCGGTGCTTCCTGCCGTGCTGAAAAGAACGTATTTTACGGTCTTCTGTGCCGCTTCCTCATCGCTGACATTGGTATCCACATCTGCAATGATGGCATTGTACATTCTGGACTGGACCGTATAAAGAGTCAGAAGACGCTCCACGTTCTTCTGTGTGGCGTTCATGGCTTTCATAGTCTTATCATCGTTCGTTTCAATGAATTTCTCTGCCGCATCTGTGATCTTGGTCTTATCTTCATCCGTGATCGAAACACCGTAATCACTCATATGCTGCTCCATCAGGAACATATTTTCAATGCTCTCAACCACATTATTCTTTGTCGTCTCGCCATAGGTTTCCCACATATTGTCACCCATGAAAGAAGCATAAAGGCTCTGCATCTGTGCCTGATTATAACGCAGCATCAGATTTACCAGTCCGAGGCTTGCCGTATCATCTCCCACGGTAACTGCTGCCTTTCCTGCCTTGGAACCACAGCCGGTCAGTGAAGCTGCTGCCATGCAGGCACACAGACCTGCTACCAGTAATTTTCTCCCTAATTTGTTCATAAAAATGAATCCTCCTGTCTCATTACCTTCTGCTATTATAGCCCTTTTTTCCTCTTCCCGCAACGATTTTGTAGAATTTACACACTTTTTTCACAGGCTGCTCCCGGTACCAGCGCCTGAAATTCCTTCAGAAGTTCTCCCACCACGTAGAGTACATCCTGATTATCGTTTCCGCTTTTTCTTGGCTTGCTGTAAAGGAAATAGGGATTGGTATCAATGACAAACTTCAATCTGCCTTTTCCCCTTTTCACCAGTTCTTCGATCTTCACGGGATCCGCAATGGCATGTTCAAACATGGTAAAGCGAATAAAATCACCTTTCTGCGCCACCTCGGTAAAATAACAGCGGTGGGCCAGCGCCTTGAGGCTTGCAATGGAAAGCAGATTCTGTACGGAACGGGGCGGTTCTCCGAAGCGGTCCATGAGCTCTTCCAGCATATCATCCCGCTCTTCTTCTGATTCAATACCGGCGATCCTTTTATAAATATCCAGCTTCTGCATCTCGTTTTTGATGTAACGCTCCGGAATAAAGGCATTTACATCCAGATCGATGGTTGTCTCAAACTCTTCGTTCTCCTGCCATTCTCCCTTCTGTTCTTTGACTGCCTCATTGAGCATCTTACAGTAGAGGTCGTATCCAACCGCCTCCATATGGCCATGCTGCTCCGCTCCCAGCAGATTTCCGGCTCCCCGGATCTCCAGATCCCGCATGGCGATCTTAAAGCCGCTTCCAAGATCCGTAAATTCCCGGATCGCATGCAGTCTCTTTTCTGCTACTTCTTTCAGCATTTTATTCCGTTTATACATCAAAAAGGCATAGGCCGTCCGGTTGGATCGTCCTATCCGGCCCCGGAGCTGATACAGCTGTGAAAGCCCCATATTGTCTGCATCATGAATGATCATGGTATTGACATTGGAAATATCAAGTCCCGTCTCAATGATGGTCGTAGACACCAGCACATCGATCTCTCCATTGATAAAATCATACATGATCCGCTCAAGCTCATGCTCCTTCATCTGCCCGTGTGCAAAAGCCACATTCGCCTCCGGCACCAGCTTGGCAAGAGTGTTTGTCATCTCCACAATGGTATTGACCCGATTATAGACATAATAAACCTGACCTCCCCTTGCCAATTCCCGGCTGATGGCCTCCCGGACCATCTCCTCATTGTATTCCATCACATAAGTCTGAATCGGTACCCGTTCACTTGGCGCCTCCTCCAGCACACTCATATCCCGGATACCGATCAGGCTCATGTGAAGCGTTCTGGGGATCGGTGTCGCCGTCAGCGTCAGCACATCCACATTTTCCCGAAGCTGTTTGATCTTCTCCTTATGAGTCACGCCAAAACGCTGCTCCTCATCAATGATCAGAAGCCCCAGATCCTTAAACTGCACATCCTTCGACAATACCCGGTGCGTTCCGATCAGGATATCCACCAGTCCTTTTTTCGTGTCTGCGAGTGTCCTGGTCTGCTCCTTCTGTGTACGGAAGCGGCAGAGCAGGTCCACCCGTACCGGGAAATCCTTCATCCGCTGGACAAAATTATTGTAATGCTGCTGTGCCAGGATCGTGGTCGGTACGAGAAAGACTACCTGTTTTCCGTCCTGTATGGCCTTAAATGCTGCCCGGATGGCAATTTCTGTCTTTCCGTAACCCACATCTCCACAGATCAGCCGGTCCATGATCTTGGTGCTTTCCATATCCTTTTTGGTCGCCTCGATAGCAGCCAGCTGATCATCCGTCTCATCATAAGGAAACGCTTCCTCAAATTCTCTCTGCCAGACGGTGTCTTCGCTGTATACAAAACCGTTTTTTGCCTGGCGGACCGCATATAGTTTGACCAGATCCTGGGCAATAGCCTTTACTGCTGTCCGTACACGTGTCTTCGTCTTATTCCAGTCCTGTGTTCCCAGCTTGTTCAGTTTTGGCTGCTTTGCGTCAGCCCCGGCATATTTCTGAATGGCATCCAGCTGCGTAGCCAGTACATAAAGAAAGCTATTTCCCGCATACTCGATCTTCATGTAATCCTTGGCTACCTTATCGACCACGATCTTCTCAATGCCACGGTAAACGCCCAAACCATGGTTTTCATGCACCACATAGTCTCCCACGGAAAGCTCGGTAAAGCTCTGAATCTTCTGACCTTCGTAGGTCTTCTGCCGTTTCTTTTTCTTGTGTTCTTTTCCAAACACGTCACTCTCTGAGATAACCACAAATTTGATCAGCGGATATTCAAAGCCACGATGGATGTTTCCACAGGCCGTCATGATCTCTCCAGGCTCCGGCACCCGGTCCATATCTTCCGAATAAAAAGCCGTAACTCCGTTTTCCGTCAGATCCGCAGCCAGCCGTCCCGCCCTGGTCCTGGAACCGGAAAGAAGGATCACACGGTAGCCATCCTTTTTCCATCTGGCCAGATCCTTTACCAGAAGCTCAAAGCTGTTATTATAAGGGTTGACACTCCGTACCGACATGCTGTACTGGTTTACCACCCGGAAATGCCCGCGGGCCGGATCCAGAGTCGAAAGGCCAAGCGTATGATTTTCCGTCAGTCTGGAAAGAGCTGTCGCTGTCCCGGACAAGAGCTTCATCTGTCCCGGAAGCAGATAGCCTTTTTCCAGCCGCTGCATCATACTCTCCTGAAACTCTGCCTCGATGGCTTCTCCTTCCTGCTGTACCCGGTTTGGTTCATCCAGGACAAACAGGGTTTTCTCCGGATCCAGATACTGTGAAAAACAGACCGTTTCCTTGTAGAAATAATCGATCATGCCATCCAGTCCCAGGCTTTCCTGTCCCTGAAATTCTGTGAGTTTCTCCTTTGTCTCGGCAAAAAGTGTCCCAAGACGGTGAGCACCTTCGCGGTTTCCCTGCTTTTCCATGGCTTTTTCAGCCGTCTTCACATCGGCTTCCATGCGCTTTAAACCATCCTCGATCCTTTCGGGATCTGCAGGAACCTCTGTGGCAGGATAGATCACCAGTTCTTCCAGATTTTCAATGGAACGCTGGCTCTCCACATCAAAACTCCGGATCGAATCCACCTCATCGCCCCAGAGTTCCACCCGGACCGGTGTTTCCTCTGTCAGCGGGAAAACGTCCAGAATGCCGCCGCGGATGGCAAACTGTCCTTCGCCTTCCACCTGCCCCATCCGTTCATAGCCCAGAGCCACAAGCTCCTTTTTCAACTCTTCCAGATTCAGAGTGCTGTCCTGCCGGATGGTACGGATATTTTTCTGAAATTCCCCAAGCGGGATCAGATGATCCATACAGCTTCCCATGGTTGTAATGATCGTTCCGCCTTTTCCGGAAAGGATCTTTTCCAGTACCCGGATCCGCTGCTGCACGATCAGACTGCTGTGGATATCCGCACTGTAAAAGATCAGGTCCCGTGCCGGAAAAAGTAGCACATTCCTGTCAAAACAGCGATAATTATCATATATTTCCCTGGCTCTCAGTTCACTGTACGTCACAATGACCCGAAAAGGAAAATCTTCTCCACAGCCATAGATAAAATGAGCCTTCTGGGCATCGATGCAGCCCTGCACCTCTGTCATGCCTTTTTTCTTTTTCAGGCTTTCCCGTATCGACTCAAATTCCCCCAGTTCTTTCAGGGGTTCTGTAAAAGCTTTCATCTCTCTACCTTCTTATTGTAATGGTTCATGGCACCGGCACAGTCCCCCTGAACCATCATGGCAATGGCTTCCACCGCCCGGTCCATGGCTTCTTCCACCAGTTCCCGGTCTGCTTTCTGAAAATGTCCCAAAACATAATCTGCCAGATCATAATGGGCCGGCTTTTCTCCGACTCCCATCTTCACCCGCATAAATTCACTTCCCAGGTGGGAAATGATGCTCTTGATCCCGTTATGACCGCCGGCACTTCCTTTGACCCGGATCCTCAGCTGCCCCGGATCCAGGCTGATATCATCATAAATAACGATCAGCTCCTCCGCCGGATCCAGCTTATAGAAATCTATGATCTCCCGGAGACTTTCTCCGCTGAGGTTCATATACGTCTGGGGTTTTACCAGAATAACTTTCTGTCCCTCGATATAACCGCTGCCGCAGACAGCTTTGTGCTTCTGGTTATCAATGGAAATGTGATACTTCTCTGCCAGCTTATCCAGAGTATCAAATCCTACGTTGTGACGGGTATGCTCATACTGCTTTCCCGGATTTCCCAATCCTGCTATGATATACATCTTTTTCTCTCCTGTTCTCTTTATGTCTTATGCATTCCGGCTCTATTTGTCTGCCGGAAACTGCTGTCAGTCCTACGCATTTTCGCCCACCTTCCAGAAAATCTGAAAGCCGGGCAGGTTTATTCTACAGGATTATCCCACAAATGTCCATTCTTATTCACTTTTTCAGGTGAAGGTGCGTTTACTGCCGGCGGAAACATGCAGAAGCTTCTCCATGAGCTGCTCCTTTCTTTTTCAGGATCCTCTCTGATGGTTTTTGTCTGCAGGAAAAGAAACTCCGCAGTCTCCTGCCGGCGGACGCACGGATCCCATACGCATCCTCTCCTTGTCTTTTTACTTGTAGTACTCATTGGAATAACGTGATGACTCAGAAAGAACCCATCACACGGCAGAATGCCGTAAAATCTGAATGAATAAAAACCTTCCAACTTCATCACCATAGCATGATTCTTCCTGGCTGTCAAGTATCTCTATACAAAAAGATACCGCAGATATGCATGTCGGCAGTTTCTGCGGTATCTTCTTTCCTTTTCTCTGTTTCCGGGATCTGTTCCCTTATTCTGCTGCTTCCACTGCTTCCACAGTCTCAGCTGCTGCTTTTTCATACTGCTCCAGAATGATGGTCTGAATCCGTTCTCTTGTCTCAGAGTTGATCGGGTGAGCAATATCACGGTACTCTCCATCCGAAGCTTTCCGGCTCGGCATGGCAATAAATAAACCCTTTTCCCCTTCGATTACCTTGATATCATGAACAACAAACTCGTCATCCAGTGTAATGGAAACGACTGCCTTCATTTTCCCTTCTTTTGCTACCTTTCTAACTCTCACATCTGTAATCCGCATTCCTAGTTAGCCCCTTTCGCTCTTTCTCCTTTTTCCAGATGGCAGGCAAATTCTGCATGCCCTTACAGCAGGCTGTACGCACTGCTGTTCCTGATCAGAGAACGTATCTTTCGTTCTTCTCGATCACGATCTTGATGTCATCCTCACCCACATGGTAGGAGTTCGCACGGATCGTATCGCGGCTCTCCACGATACAATTCTCGATATGCGTGTTGTCGCCTAAATATACGTCATTCAGAATGATGGAATTCTTGATCACACAATTCTCGCCGACAAATACCTTCTTAAACAGGATGGAATTCTCCACGGTTCCGTTAATGATACAACCTGCAGATACCAAACTGTTGCGCACATCACTGCCCGGATTGTATTTTGCAGGAGGCAGATCATCCACTTTGGAATAGATATCCGGATACTGGTGGAAGAAGTAGTTTCTTACCTCCGGTTTCAGGAAATCCATATTCGTTCTGTAGTAGGAATCCACTGCTGCGATGTTGTTCCAGTAACCCTGCATCTTATAACCGTAGATCCTCTTCAGATTCTTGTAACGGATCAGGATATCCTTTACAAAATCGTAACGGTCTTCCTGCGCGCAGCGCTCTACCAGCTCGATCAGCTGACGGCGGCGGATCACATAAACACCGGTGGATACGATATTGGAGTTGCTCACCATGGGCTTCTCTTCAAACTCCTCGATCCGGCAGTCTTCATTCATCTTCAGCACACCGAAACGGGTCACGTCTTCTTCAGGCGGAAGCTCTTTACATACAACGGTGATATCTGCTTTCTTCTGAATATGATATTCCAGAACTTTATTATAGTCCAGCTTGTACACGCCGTCACCGGAAGCGATGATCACATACGGCTCATGACATCTCTTCAGGAAATCCAGGTTCTGGTAGATCGCATCAGCGGTACCCTGATACCAGAAGCTGTTTTCTTTGGTGATAGTCGGTGTGAATACAAACATACCGCCCTGCTTACGGCCGAAGTTCCACCATTTAGAGGAGCTTAAATGCTCATTTAAGGAACGGGCATTGTACTGGGTCAGAACGGCCACCTTCTGAACGCCGCTGTTCGTCATATTGCTCAGTGCAAAGTCAATGCTGCGGTAGCTGCCTGCGATAGGCATTGCAGCGATCGCACGTTTATTTGAAAGTTCTTTCATCCGGTGATTATTGCCACCTGCCAAAATAATTCCTACTGCTCTCATGCTAAATCACCTTCCTTAATCAAAGTCTCACCGCTTTCCAGTACTCCATCCGGATAATCCTCCGGTGTTGTCTCTCCGGAGATGGCTGTATTCTTTCCGATCTTCACATTGGCCGGGATCACACTTCCGCCGCCAATGGTGGTAAGAGAGAAGGAATATACCTTGGGCTTTAATTTGTTCGGGATATCTTCTCCGACATTGGTTTCAACATGATCACCGACCGTAACATTCTCTGCGATAACGCTGCGGTCGATGGTACAGCCTTCGCCGATCGTGGTTTCTTTCATAATGATGGAATCACGCACGACTGTGCCTTTTCCAATGACTACACCAGGTCCGATAACGGAATTTTCCACTTCACCGTAGATCTCCGCGCCGTCTCCGATGATACTTCTTCCGATCTTCGCCTCTGCTGAAATATACTGCGGCGGGATGATCTCGCTGCTGGTATAGATCTTCCAGAACTCTTCATAAAGATTGAACTCCGGAATGATGTCGATCAGCTCCATGTTTGCTTCCCAGTAAGAACCAAGGGTTCCTACGTCTTTCCAGTAGCCGTTGTACTCATAAGCTACCAGCTTCTTGCCCTGTTCAAAACAATAAGGAATGACGTGTTTTCCGAAATCACAGTTGCTCTGATCTTTCAGTGTGACCAGGGCCTCTTTCAGAACCTTCCATGAGAATATGTAAATACCCATTGATGCCAGATTACTGCTGGGATGTTCCGGTTTCTCCTGGAACTCTGTGATCTGTGCCTTGTCATCCGTCACTACGATACCAAACCGGCTTGCCTCTTCCATGGGAACCGGCATAACAGCGATAGTAACATCGGCATTGTTTGCTTTATGGAAGTCCAACATCACTTCGTAATCCATCTTGTAAATATGGTCACCGGAAAGGATCAGTACATAGTCCGGATTATAATTCTCCATATAGTTAAGGTTCTGGTAGATCGCATTCGCGGTACCGGTGTACCATTCGCTATTCTCACTCTTCTCATAAGGAGGAAGGACAGTCACACCACCGATATTGCGGTCAAGATCCCACGGAATACCAATTCCGATATGTGTATTCAGCCGTAAGGGCTGATATTGTGTCAGAACGCCTACTGTATCTACCCCAGAATTAATACAGTTGCTGAGAGGAAAATCGATAATGCGATATTTTCCGCCAAAAGCAACCGCCGGTTTTGCCATTTTCGCTGTCAGAACACCCAGACGGCTTCCCTGGCCTCCTGCAAGCAACATTGCAATCATTTCTTTCTTAATCACGCTATCACCTCTTGTTGTAAATTTATTGTATTAACGATTATAGCACACTTCTCTTCATCTGTGAACACTTTTTACAAAAATTTGATGTGTATTTTTCGAAAATTATCGTTTTTTACAAACATAAAAATCTTAATTTTTACAATTTATTCACAAAAATTGTCTAATTCATACTTTCTTACAAGGATTTTGCAAAATATTTTTGTCTGTTTTACACTATTCGTCCCGTTTTTTCTCCCTTTCTGTAACATTTTAACTAAAAAAAGGTATGTTTTTTGTCTGTTCTGGTATTTGGACAGTTTCAGATGGCTGCCGAAGAAATGCTTCCCATTTGCTGTAAAAAAGTATATAATAATAAAAAGTCACATTTTATAAGGAGATTTTTATTATGTATCAGATAGATTTTAAGAAACCCATTCACGTCCATTTCATCGGTATCGGCGGTATCAGCATGAGCGGACTGGCAGAGATCCTGCTGGCAGCTCATTTTACCGTATCCGGTTCCGATTCCAAGGAGTCTCCCCTTACTGATCTTCTGACCAGCCGCGGTGCAGAGATTTCCTACGGTCAGCGTGCCGATAACATCAAAGACGGTACCGATCTTGTGGTATATACCGCAGCCATCCATCCGGACAACCCGGAATATCAGGCTGCTGTTTCCAAGGGGATCCCTATGATGACCAGGGCAGAGCTTCTCGGACAGCTTATGACAAACTACAAAACCTCTATCGCAGTATCCGGCACCCACGGAAAGACTTCCACGACTTCCATGGCTTCCCATATCCTTCTGGCTGCCCAAAAGGATCCCACCATCTCTGTCGGCGGCATCCTGAAAGCCATTCACGGAAACATCCGTGTCGGAAGCCATGATACCTTTATCACAGAAGCCTGTGAGTATACCAACAGCTTTTTAAGCTTTTTCCCCACCATCAGCATCATCCTGAACATCGATGCGGATCATCTGGATTTCTTCAAGGATATTGATGACATCCGTCATTCCTTCCGCCTTTTCGCTGAAAAGCTCCCGAAGGACGGCATCCTCATCATCAACAGTGATATTCCGGATTATGAAAAGATCACAGAGGGACTCCCCTGCCGGATCGTCACTTACGGAAGCAATGCAGAAAGTGATTACAGTGCCTCCGACATTACCTATGATGAGCAGGCGCATCCCACGTTTACCTTCCTGAAAAAAGGACAGCCTGTCTCCAGGGTTTCTCTTCACGTTCCCGGCATCCACAACGTATGGAATGCCACCGCAGCCCTGGCACTCGGCGATCTTCTGGGGATCGACATCGAAACCATGAAAAAAGGCCTGGCTGATTTTTCCGGTGCAGACCGCCGTTTTGAGAAAAAAGGAGAGATCGGCGGCGTGACCATCATCGATGATTACGCACATCATCCCACAGAGATCATGGCTACTTTAAAGGCTGCTAAAAACTGTCCGCATAAAAAGCTCTGGTGCGTTTTCCAGCCTCATACATACACCCGTACCAAAGCTCTGATGGACGATTTTGCCAAGGCGCTTTCCATGGCAGATGAAGTCGTGCTGGCAGATATCTATGCAGCCCGTGAAACAGATAACCTGGGAATCAGTTCCGATACGCTCCGTGAAAAGATCGAAGCCCTCGGAACCACTGCCCATTATTTCCGCTCCTTCGATGCCATCGAAAACTTCCTTCTGGAAAATGTCCAGAGTGGTGATCTTCTGCTGACGATGGGAGCCGGTGACGTTTACCAGATTGGCGAACACATTCTTGGAAAGTAACACCTGTTTTTAAAGACGCAGTCTTATGGCTGCGTCTTTTTTTATACATAGCTTCTTCTTTTTTCCATATCTCTTCCTCAAAAGTTATCCACCATATCCACAAATTTATTCACATTTTCTTTTTCACAGCCTGTGGATGAGGCTGTGGAAAAAGTGATTTACATAACTATTTTTACATAATATGTCGAATCCTGTAGAAACCTTGAGTTTCTCTGTTTTTTTGAGGTTGCATTATTTTTTTATCCACCGATTTATCCACATTTTCCACATTTTCCACAGATCTTTTTTCTGTATGACTTCCAGTTTTTCTTCCGTACGGTGTAAAAAGATCCAGGCTTATGCACACTTTTGGAGACAGAGAAATTTCCCATGGAGAAACCACCTCCGGGACTTGCTTCCAAACCGCTCTCTGTGTTATACTGTATGTCAGAGTAAGCAAAAGTATTCAGCCGCAGCGCGTACGGGCGCTGCGGCTGAAAATGACTCATGGATATCAACGGAAAGGAAATAACTTTTTAATTGGTGAAGATATGAACAGCATTCAGCTACAGAAAAAACCGGATATGGATGTAACACTGGTACGGAACGTCTTTCTGGATGAATATATGCCAGAGGCCAGCGGAGAATTTGTAAAGATCTATCTCTATCTTCTTCGCTGCGCTTCCGGTGGAAAAGAGATTTCCATGGGCCGCATTGCAGATATTTTTGAGCACACGGAAAAAGATGTGGCCCGGGCCCTGAAATACTGGGAAAAAATGCAGCTTCTCTCCCTTACTTATGATGCGGAGGGAAATCTAACCGGCATTGATTTTCTGGAGCCCTCTCCAAAAGCTGCCGTTCTTCCGGAAAAACCTGCTTTCGTGGCACCTCCCAAGGTTCCCTTAAGCCCGGACCGGATCGCAGAACTGAAATCCCATGATGATATGGAACAGCTTCTGTTTATTGCCGCCCGCTATATCGGCCGTCCTCTGACCTCAACGGAGATCGGGAACATCCTGTACTATTATGATTCTCTTCATTTTTCCACGGATCTCATCGAATATCTGGTGGAATACTGCGTCTCCAAAGGAAACAAGAGCTGTCACTACATGGAAAAAGTGGCTCTGGGCTGGGCAGAAGAAGGCATCACTTCCGTACAGGAAGCAAAGAACAGCACCAATCTCTATCATAAGAAGTACTATTCCGTACTGAATGCGTTCGGCATCAAAGGCAGAGGGCCGGCCAGAGCCGAAAAAGAATACATTGACCGCTGGACAGACACCTTTCATTTCAACCTGGATATCATTGAAGAAGCCTGTAACCGGACCATTGCCAAGACCCATTCCCCCAGTTTTGCCTATGCAGACCGGATCCTCGAAGACTGGTCCAAAAAACAGGTGCATCATCTGAATGATATCAAGCCTCTGGATACCGAACATGCCAAAAACAAGGGAAAGAAAAATACCAAGACACCACCCAGGGCTGTCACTTCCAACCGGTTCAACAATTTCGATCAGCGTGAGTACGATTTTGACCGTCTGGAAAAAGAACTTTTAAACCACTGATGCAGCAAGGAGGAGCAGTATGGCGCTGAAAAACACTCAGTACGATGAGATCATGCGGGAATATTACCGCAAACAGACAGAAGACCGTCATGAGCAGGAGGAACGGATCCGCCTGGCTTCGGAGACTGTACCGGAGCTCTCTGCCATTGACAGACAGATCGCATCCTTAAGCGTCTCCTCTGCCAGAAAGGCCCTGGAAGGCGATGAAAATGCCCTCTTGCACCTTCGTGAGGATATCAAGGCCTTAAGTGACAGAAAAGCGGCTCTTCTCACTTCCCACGGTTACCCGGCCGATTATCTTGAAATGCACTATCATTGTCCGGACTGTCAGGATACCGGCTATATCGGACAGGAGAAATGCCACTGCTTTCGTCAGGCAGTCATTGATCTCCTCTACACCCAGTCCAATATCCGTGAGATCCTGGAGGAAGAAAATTTTGACCACTTTTCCTTCCGCTATTATTCCGATACGGCAGTCAGTCCTGCCACCGGCCTTTCTTCCCTTGCCACCATGAAGAAGCTCGTAGGCGAATGTATGGATTTTATCCGGAATTTTGACACGGAGTTCCAGAATTTCTTTTTCTACGGCGATACGGGTGTCGGAAAAACCTTCCTCTCCCACTGCATCGCCCGGGAACTTTTAAAGACAACTCATTCCGTCATTTATTTTTCCGCCTTCGAGCTTTTTGATCTTCTGGGACGGACGACCTTCCAGCGTACGGAAACGGAAGAAGAGACGAAAAACATGCATGCCTACATTTTTGACTGTGACCTTCTGATCATCGACGATCTGGGTACGGAGCTGACCAATTCCTTCATCTCCACCCAGCTCTTTCTCTGCATCAACGAACGGCTGGCACGGAGAAAATCCACGATCATCTCCACCAACCTCGGGCTGAATGTTTTCCGTGACACCTACTCGGAACGCGTTTTTTCCCGGATCACCAGCAGCTACAAGATGAGAAAATTTTTCGGAGATGATATCCGGATCCTGAAAAAGCTGAAAAATCCGGGAAAGCCAAGTTAAAAAGGCCGGATTGCCCTTGACCTTGGCAGAAACTTCTTATATTATATACGAAGGAATACACATCGTATCTTTTTAGATGGAGGATAAAAAACATGCAAGTAACAGATGAACGTAACCTGGAAACCATTCCTGTCGGTCCCTTAGGGATCATTCCCCTGGAAAGCTGCAAAGAGCTGGGTGATCGGGTCAACAACTATCTGGTTGCCTGGCGTAATGAGCGGGAACACGAGCACAAGAGCAACATCGCTTTTAAAGGCTATCAGCGAGACAGCTACATCATCGGTGCTTCAGCTCCCCGTTTTGGTTCCGGCGAAGCCAAAGGTATCATCAAAGAATCTGTCCGCGGAGATGACATTTACATTCTGGTTGACGTATGCAACTACAACATGACCTACTCCCTTTACGGCTATACCAATCATATGTCCCCGGATGACCATTTCCAGGATCTGAAACGTATCATTGCTGCCGTAGGCGGAAAGGCAAAGAGGATCACTGTGATCATGCCGTTCCTGTATGAGAGCCGCCAGCACAAACGTACCGGCCGTGAATCTCTTGACTGTGCCCTGGCACTGCAGGAGCTTGTAGACATGGGTGTTGACAACATCATCACCTTTGATGCTCACGATCCCCGTGTGCAGAACGCGATTCCTTTGAAAGGATTTGAAACCGTACAGCCTGTTTACCAGTTTATCAAGGGTCTTTTCAAGGCGGTTCCGGATCTTCATATCGACAAGGACACCATGATGATCATCAGCCCGGACGAAGGCGGAATGGGCCGTGCAATCTATATGTCCAACGTTCTCAGCGTGGATATGGGTATGTTCTACAAACGTCGTGACTATGCCCGTATCGTAAACGGTAAAAACCCGATCGTCGCTCATGAGTTCCTGGGTGCCGATGTAGAAGGCAAGGATATGGTCATCATCGATGATATGATCTCCTCCGGAGACAGTATGATCGAGGTTGCCACCGAGCTGAAAAAGAGAAAAGCCGGACGCATCTTTATCTGTGCCACCTTCGGTCTTTTCACCGATGGAATGGATAAATTTGACAAGGCTTATAAAGAAGGTCTCTTCGACTACGTCCTGACCACCAACCTGGTTTACCAGACACCGGAGCTTCTTGAGAAACCGTATTATATAAACTGTGACATGAGTAAGTACATTGCTTACATCATCGATACCCTGAACCACGATACCTCCATCAGCAGCCTCTTAAGCCCGCTGAACCGTATCAACAAGTTCTTAAAAGATCACAATCAGTAAAAAGTAAAAAACGGTAAGAAAGCCTTCCTGTTACTGCTTTCTTACCGTTCTTTTTATTCTTTTTCCACTTTTTCCGCTGTCTCTGCTTCCAGAAAACGGCTGGTGAAAAGGATCACCTGGCTGCCGCACTTCTTCAGCCAGCGGAAGACCGCCAGAAGCCGTTCCGGGTCATACATGGAGAAGGTATCATCCAGAACGACAGGCATGGGTTCCCTGTCGCTTAACGTCTTTCCAATCGCCATTCTGGCTGCAAAATGAACCTGGGAAAGAGTTCCGTAGCTTTCATCTGAAAGCCGCAGGTTTTTCTCTCCGGTACGGACACAGATCTCCATATCCGGATCCAGATAAAGTTCTCCGAAATTTTTTCCAACGATCTCGTCCATGATCCCGGAAGCAAACGCATTGAGTTTCAGGGCAGATTCCTCATAGATCTCTCTGGTAATCTCACGGATAGCAAGAACTGCCTGCGTTACCGCTTCCAGTTCTTCGTCAATGGAATCCAGCCGACTGTCCGTACTCCGAAGCTCTGCAACCGCATCTCTTAGATTTTCATGATCCAGCTGCTTCTCTTTCAGCGATTCCTTTACCTTTTCCAGCTGCCAGCACAGCCTTTCCTGCTCATCTACTTTCTTTCTCCGCGCTTCTTTTTTCAAAGACTCGCGTGCTTTAAAAAGTTCCTCTTCCGCTTCCAGCATCCTGGTACGGCTTCTCTGATAAAAATAATCCGTCAGCCCCAGAAGAACAGCTCCGGCAAAGAGCAGGACTTTTCCCCAGATGGGCGGAACATAAATACCTGCCACGGCAAAAAAAACAGCTCCCAGCATGATAAAAAGCCCTACAAGGCTTCGCACCTGCTTCCGGTCCTCCCGCTCTTTTTCCTGCTTTCTGGAAAATTCACGATCCTCACGGCTTTTCGCTTCTTTTAAAAGCCGAAGGCTTTCCTGGGCATCCTCCTGCTCCTTTTTCAGCCGGTCGATATCCTGCTCAATGTAGTCCATCTTCATGCGGATCTCCTGCTGCCTGCTGATCAAATCGGCCTGTGCCTGCTTTTTTTCCCATTCCAGCTCCGCCTGCTTTTTTTCCAGGCTTTCCTGGGCCCGGCTCACATCAATATGCTCTTTCCCGGAAAGATTTCCCAGATAGTTTTTCAGCTCAGAAGCCAGTTCTTTTCCGATGTTCGGTCCCCGCTGCGTCACATAAAGAGTATTTTTCCAGGCTTTTTCACTCATACCGCCGAGAAGTCTCTGAAGATCCCCGTTTTCAACAGAAAGCTCTTCTCTGTCTGTTTCACAGAAAAGCCTGCCTTTGTTTTTGCCATCCAGAAAGTCCCTTTCCAGAAGATACGTCTTCCCGCCGCTTTCAAAACGCATGCTTCCGCTGAGACAGCCGTTGCCGTTCCAGGACTGCCACCGGATGCACTCTTCCCCGTTCAGACCATAGAGCATGGCCAGGATAAATTCATGTATGGTGGACTTTCCGGCTCCATTTTTCGCCCAGATCACATTGATCCCGTCATGAAACGTCAGTTTTTCATCCACAAAATTTCCGAAATTTTTTAATTCTGCCTCTAAGATCTTCATCTTTCCTTCTCCGCCTCCAAAAGAGCCAGAAGCCCGCAATACAGAGCCTTCTTCGCGACAGGATCCTTCAACGTCTGCTGTTCAAAATAGGTGATATAGCGGCCGATCATGTCCTGCCCATGCTGCTTTTTGAGCTCTTCCAGGTCAAATTCCGGCTCCGAAAGATCGCGGATCTCCACAACATTTCCAAGATCCAGAAAATGCTCCGGCTCAAAATCCAGCCCGGGCTTTCGTACGCCCTGGATCTCTACCCGGTAAATGTCCCGGCTGCCTTCGCTCTGGATGACCTCTTTCAGCTTTTCCCGCAGTTCCTTTTCGGTCGTATGACTTTCTGACGTGAGTACCACCTTCCGATAATTCCTGAGGGCAAAGGGCACAAAGTGTGTGGTAAGAAAACCATTTTTCCATTCTCCTTCCACAAAGCCATGCTCGCCCAGATCCTCTTTTTTTACTGGTTCCAGCGCTCCGGCACAGACCATCCGGTTTTCCAGCCAGACTCTGTGCTCATGGCTGCCTCCCAGCGCAATATAGGAAAAACCGGAAGCCGCCAGTTTTTCCGGATGAAGCCTCATATGCTCTTCTCCGTCTCCCGCATGCACCAGAAAAACAGAAAAAAATCCCTCTTCCTCCGGCCGGAAACTCTCATACAATGGCTCTGTCAGCTGTTTTTTCGTATAGCTCATGCCATAAACGACCGTCTGAAGTTCCGGAAAAACAATCTTTTTTTCCCGGCTTCCATCCAGGAAATGAACATTTTTCGGAAAATGAAAGGTATGGTAACTGCTGTCCTCCCGAAGATAGTCTCTGTTTCCTGTGATAAAGACCACCTGTGTTTTCTTCAGCGAGCCAAAAAGTTCTCCCAGTACCTGCAGTTCACGAGAGAGCGGCTGACGGTGGAACAGGTCTCCGGAGATCAGCAGAAGATCGATCTTTTCCAGCTCTGCCTGATCTACCAGACGTACAAAGCTGTCATAAATTTCTTCTCCGCGTGCTTTGCTCCAGGGAAAACAGCCGTCCGGCACTGCTCCCAGATGGATATCTGACGTATGATAAAATTTCATGCTCTTCACACTCTTTTCAGAAGACAGATGTTCTCGATCTCATCTGTCATGGGGAACATATCTACCGGCCAGGCTCCCTCTGCCCGGTATCCCCGTTTCAGAAGATACTTTACATCTCTCGCCTGTGTCTCCGGTCCGCAGGAAATGTAGACCACCCTTTCCGGAGCCAGACGTGCCACTGCATCTAGAAATGCTTCCGTACTTCCGCTTCTGGGCGGATCCATAAAGACCACATCCGCTTTTTCCGCCTGATCTGCCATATCGATCATGAATTCACCGGCATCTCCGGAAAAGAAGCGGGCATTGGTGATCTGGTTTCCCTTTGCATTTCCGATGGCATCCCGTACCGCATCCGGATTCAGTTCCACGCCGATCACATTTCCGGCTCTTTTCGCTGCCAGAAGTCCGATGGTGCCGATGCCGCAGTAAGCATCGATCACCGTTTCTTTGCCTTTCAGTCCGGCCAGCTCCAGTGCTTTTCCATAAAGGACTTCTGTCTGGACCGGATTGATCTGATAAAAGGAACGGGCAGAGATCCGGAATTTCAGCCCCATAAGCACATCTTCGATGTAACCTTTTCCATAAAGCACATGCTCCTGTTTTCCCAGCACGGCACTGGTTCCGCGGCCATTGATATTCTGAACGATGGTCGTGATCTCCGGATGCTTCTGACGGAGTGCCTTTACGAAATTATTCTTGGACGGAAAGACCGGAGAAGCGGTCACAAGAACCACCATGATCTGACCGGTGGCAAAACCGCGTTTTACCAGAACATGGCGGAGCAGGCCGTATCCCGTATCCTCATCGTATGTACGGATCTTAAAGGATTTCAGCATCCCGCGGATCGTTCCGATGATCTCGTCCGCTTTCTGATCCTCGATCATACAGGTTTCCACCGGAACGACTCTGTGGCTCTTCATTTCGTAGACACCGGAAATAATATTTCCTCTTCTGTCCCGGTCAAAAACCGCATGTACCTTATTCCGGTAGTGATACGGCTCTTTCATGCCTTTGATCGAATGGACGGGGCAGATCCCTTTAAAAAGTTTTTTTACTGTTTTCTCTTTTTCCTGAAGCTGTTTTTCGTAAGGCATGCCCTGATACTGGCAGCCTCCGCATTTCTTCGCTACAGGACAGAGATCTTTGGCTCTGTTCTGCATAAATATAACTCCTTTGTATTGTAAGACCAAAGCTCCGGGAAACCAGTGGATGTTCTGGTTCCCCGGAGCCTGTCCGGAAATCAGGATCCAAAAAGCCTGTCTCCGGCAAGTGGATTCTGGTTTTCGATCCTGTTTTTATTCTGCATCCAGAAGAGCTTTTAAGGTATCTTTGGTCTGCAGTCCGACGAAACGTTTTACCTCTTCACCGTTTTTAAAGAGGATCAGAGTCGGGATACTCATGACGCGATAGTTTCCGGCAAGATCCGGAGCCTGGTCCACATCTACTTTGCCGATGTGATAGCCTTCTCCTGCCAGCTCCTCCAGGATCGGAGCCTGACGCATGCAGGGACCGCACCAGGTAGCCCAGAAATCTACGAGGATCTTTTCTTCACTTTTGATGGTTTCTGCAAAATTGCTGCTGTTCAGTGTCATTTCCATTGTACATTCTCCTTTATTCTTTTGTCTTTCTTATTTTTTCCTGCTGCAGTGTTTTTATTCCCGACCGGCCGGCCGTGTATATCTGGAAGCATCCATACCGGCCAATGCTCCTTCATAAACGGCTTTAGCCACCTGGAGAAGACCTCCGGTACAGTCTCCTGCCGCATAAAGTCCCGGGATCGTGGTACGCATATTTTCATCCACCAGGATATTTCCTTTTTCTGTGAGCTCTGCTCCCATACGGCGGGCGATCTCCGTACTTCCTGCTGTTCCGATGGCTACAAAGACACCGGAAACCTCCAGCAATGTCCCATCGTCAAATTCTACCCCTTCCAGAAGCTCTGTGCCTTTTAAAGCACGGATCTTATCTGTACGCACCGGATATTCCGGCTTTCTTGAGAAAGCCTCCGGAAGTCCGTTGGTCAGGATTGTCACTTCGGAAGCTACGTTTCCGATTTCTTCCGCTTCTTTCAATGCAAAATCACCGTTTCCGATGACTGCCACTTTTTTCCCTCTGTAGAAAAAAGCATCGCAGACGGCACAGTAACTCACGCCACTGCCTTCCAGCTCTTTAAGCCCTGCGATGGCCGGAGCCTTCCGGCTGGTCCCTGTCGCCAGAATCACGGCTTTCGTATCGAAATCTCCCTGATCTGTGTGGACTGTAAAGGTGTCAAAGCCTTCCACACCCACTACCTGCGCGGTAAGGATGCGGACACCAAGCGCTTTTGCCTGGCCAATCCCTTTGTCATAAAGCTCCTGTCCGGACAAGGTACCGCCGCCATAATAATTTTCAATCTTTTCTGCTTTTTTGAGACCTCCTGCCCCATGCTCGATAACCAGCGGATCTCTGCCGGAACGGGCAGCGTAAAGAGCTGCGGAAATCCCCGCCGGACCGCCTCCTATAATGATTATATTTTCCATAATATTATCCTCTTTTTTTCTTTTACTTGGCTGGTGAAATTATAACTGTTCAGGACGTTCAAAACAACAGGCCACAGATCTACGCGCTGCTTCGGTCGGTGCTAAACGAGTCCCACTAGGACTCAGCACCCCGCGCATTACATGCGCTCTCGCTGATGTTCTGAACTGTTAGAATATATCAATATCAGTAATCATTCCTATTATAGCATATCGTTTTCTTTCTGTCAATCCGGATATCCGATCACAGAAACTCCTCGATCAGCTTTACAAAAGCTTCCAGCCCTTTCTGATCCTTTTCATCAAAACGGCCTTTTTCCGGGCTGTCGATATCCAGAACTCCCCAGATTTCCCCGTCTTTCCAGAGGGGTACCACAATCTCCGAATTAGAAGCACTGTCACAGGCGATATGCCCGGGAAATTCATGGACATCCTTTACCAGCTGTGTTTTCCCCAGCCTTGCCGCCGTACCGCAGACCCCTTTTCCCAACGGGATCCTGGTACAGGCAACTTTTCCCTGAAAAGGACCAAGAAGAAGCTCCTCACCCTGCCGGATATAGAAGCCTGCCCAGTTTAAACGATCCAACTCCTCAAAAATAAGAGCTGAAGCGTTCGCAAGATTCGTAATCGGATAAGATACATGCTCCGCCAGAGAACGCATCTCCCGAAGCAGATTTTCGTAATTCATAAATTTTCACTCCATATTCTCCAAATTCGTAACTGTTACAAATATTGTAACTGTTCAGAACCACCTCCAAAATGCTGCGCATTTCGTCGGTGTGGCGTATCCGCCAAATAGATTTCCATGTAAAAGTGTTCATTTATGCAAGCATGATTCACACTTTTGCATGAAAATCTGCCTGGCTCTGAACTGTTACAAATATTCTAATCCATGGAGCCTGCGGGGTCAAGAAATATGCTGGAAAAGAGATTGCCGATGCGGTGAAAATCCGGTAGAATAAACACATTACAGAAACTGCGCCAGATGTATCACCCATCAGAAAGGAAACGTCTTATGTATATCCGAAAAACAGCTTCCCAAGCTCCTTATGATTCTCTCTGGGAGGCTTTGGAGCTTGGGAAAAAAATGCCGAAAAAGCCTTTTCGTATCGCAGCCGTCGGCTCCGGCGGAAAGACCACGCTTCTCTATACGCTGGCCCGGGAAGCCCGGGAACGGGGGCTTTCTGTCCTGCTGCTTCCCACGACTCATATGCAGCTTCCGGAAAAGGACGGCGTGCTTACCGGAAGGGCAGAGGATGTGATGGAAAAACTGAAAAACGATGGCTTCGCTGTTGCGGGTGTACCTGTCGTCTCCCCAAAAACTGCCCATGAGCCTTCTGCACACGCACTCTCCCCCGAAATCAAAAAAATAGGCTTTCCGGGTCTGGAAACCTATGAAAAAGCAGGTGCTTTCGCGGATCTGGTACTTGTGGAGGCCGACGGTTCCAGGCGTCTCCCCTTAAAATATCCCAATGAAACAGAACCAGTGATCCCGGAGGACATCGATCTCATCCTCTCCGTCACCGGCCTTTCCGCACTCGGAAAAGATCCTGCGAAATTCTGTCACAGGAAAGAACTGGCCATAGAAGCTCTCGCAAAAGTTTCTTCCCGGCTTTCTCCTCTTTCTTTCCCACAGGGCTGGCATACCATCACAGCCCGGGATATGGCACTTCTCCAGAAGTCCGGCTACCTCACACCGCTTCGCAGCCGTTTTCCTTCCGCCCGCGTGATCCCCGTCTGGAACCAGGCCGATACAGAGGAGCTTCGTCAGACTGCCCTCTCCATGCTGGAATTTCTCAGTGAAAAAGACGGCCTTATCACCTGCACTCTGTCTTAACTTCTCCCGGACGCAGAAGAATCCCTGTCATCCATGACGGATGCAGAGATTCTTCTTTTTTATGATTCTGTTTTCTGTCCGTAATAAGCGTTTGCACCGTGTTTCCGGTAATAATGCTTATCCTGCAGCTCCTGCGGAGCCGGTTTCACATCCGGATTGATCTGCTCGCACCGGCTGGCCATTTTCGCCACCTCTTCCAGGACAACCGCATTATGAACGGCTTCAAAAGCATCCTTGCCCCAGGTGAAGGGGCCATGGTTCTTACAGAGGACACCCGGCATGGCGATGTAATCCTTATCCTTGAAATAATCCACAATGAGAAGACCGGTGTTTTTCTCATAGGCTTCCTCGATCTCTTCTTTCGTCAGGTTCCGCACACAGGGGATCTCACCGTAGAAATAATCCGCCTGCGTGGTTCCGTAGCATGGGATCCCTCTGCCGGCCTGCGCCCAGGAAGTAGCCCAGGAGGAATGCGTATGTACGATGCCGCCGATCTTCGGGAAGGCTTTGTAGAGCTCCAGATGCGTTGCCGTATCCGAAGAAGGGTTATAGGTACCCTCCACACGGTTTCCATCCAGATCCATGACTACCATATCTTCCGGCTTCAGCCTGTCGTAATCGACACCGCTTGGTTTGATGACAAAAAGCCCCTTTTCCCGGTCAATGCCGCTTACATTTCCCCAGGTAAACGTCACCAGCTGATGCTTCGGCAAAAGCATATTTGCTTCATATACCTGTTTTTTCAGTTCTTCCAGCATGATCTTTTCCTCCTCCTTAATCTGCCAGCTTTTCCACAGCTGCCCTCTCGATGGAAAGTCCTGCATGATACCGTTTCATGAAGGTTTCAAAGCCTTCCACATCTTCCGGATCCGGCTCTACACGGATGGCCTTGCTTTCTGCAAACACATGACTGTCCAGATAATCAGCCAGTGTCTCTCCTTCCTTTTTCTGCACCATATAGGAGGCCAGAAGTGCGATTCCCCAGGCTCCGCCCTCTCCTGCCGTTTCCATAACGGAAACAGGAGCATTCATGGCTGCTGCCAGAATCTTCTGCCCTACGCCCGGTGTCTTAAAGAGACCGCCGTGACCCAGGATCTTGTCCACTTCCACACCTTCTCTGGAAGAAAGGATGTCCAGCCCGGTCTTCAAAGCTCCAAGCGAGGTATAGAGGTTGACGCGCATAAAGTTCGCCAGTGAAAAATGACTCTCCGGTGTCCGCACAAAGAGAGGACGGCCTTCCTCAAAATGCGTGATATGCTCTCCGGAAAGATAACCGTAAGCCAGAAGGCCTCCACAGTCCTTGTCTCCTTCCAGCGCTTTGTTGTACAGTGTAGCAAACAGCTGATTTTTATCGATCTTCGCTCCGATGGCTGCTGCAAATTCATCAAAGAGTCCCACCCACGCATTGAGATCCGAGGTACAGTTGTTGGAATGGACCATGGCAACCGAATCCCCGGCGGGTGTGGTCACCATATCGATCTCCGGATAGCGGGTACTGAGTTCTTTTTCCAAAACCAGCATCGCAAAAACAGAGGTTCCCGCAGAGACATTTCCGGTACGCTGACGCACGCTGTTGGTGGCAACCATTCCGGTTCCGGCGTCTCCCTCCGGCGGGCATACGGGGATACCGGCTTCCAGTTCTCCGCTTACATCCAGAAGCTTTGCTCCCTCTTCCGTCAGGGTGCCTGCCGCTTCACCGGCCACCAGAACCTTCGGAAGCAGCTCTCTGATCTTCCAGGGATAGCCTTTCGGTGCTACCAGTTCATCGAACTGATCCAGCATTTTGGGGTAAAAATCCTTTTTCTCCACATCAATGGGGAACATACCGGAAGCTTCACCGATACCGATGACCTTTTCTCCTGTCAGTTTCCAGTGGATATAACCTGCCAGAGTCGTGAAAAAATCCACATCCTTCACATGCTCTTCCCCGTTCAGGATCGCCTGATAAAGGTGGGCGATGCTCCATCTCTGGGGAATCTGGAAATTGAAGAGCTCGGAAAGCGCATCGGAAGCCTGTCCTGTGATGTTGTTTCTCCAGGTACGGAAGGGCACCAGAAGTTTTCCTTCTTTATCAAAGGGCATATAGCCGTGCATCATACCGCTGAAACCGATGGCTCCGATTTTTTTCAAGGTGATGCCGTAGGTTTTCTTCACATCTTCTGCCATTTCCCGGTAACAGCCCTGGAGTCCCGTCCAGATATCTTCCATTGTATAACTCCAGATATTATCCACATAACGATTTTCCCAGTCATAGCCTCCCTGTGCGATCGGGTGGCTCTCTTCATCCACCAGCACTGCCTTGATCCTGGTGGAACCAAATTCGATACCAAGAGCAGTCCTGCCCTCTGCCAATGCCTGTTTTATACGTTCCATTTTGATACCCTCCCTGCTGTCATTTTTCTGATTTGGTCACTGTTCTGTGTGTTTTACTGCTCGCGGAAGATGATCTCTCCTGTCTTATCATTCATACCGTCTACAATAGCCAGAGATTCCAGATGGATCCCCTTGGCACGAATGACATCTCCGCCTCTCTGGAAGCCTTTCTCGATCACAATACCGGCTCCGACCAGCTCTGCTCCGGAATCCTGTACCAGCTGTGCCAGTCCCTCCAACGCCTTTCCATTTGCCAGGAAATCATCGATCAGAAGCACCCGGTCACCTTTTCCCAGAAATTCCTTAGATACAATGATGTCATAGATTCTTCCATGGGTGAAGGATTCCACCTGTGTTCTGTAAACTTCTCCTGCAATATTTTTGGTCTGGGTCTTCTTTGCAAACACTACAGGCACATGGAAAGATTCTGCCGCAACACAGGCGATTCCGATTCCGGAAGCCTCGATCGTGAGGATCTTGTTTACATTTTCATTTGCAAAACGGCGTTTGAACTCTTTTCCGATCTCCTGAAACAGTTCGATATCCATCTGATGATTCAGAAAACGATCTACTTTCAGCACATTTCCTTCCTTAACCACACCATCCTTGCGGATTCTGTCTTCCAAAAGCTTCATGAATGATTCTCCTCCTAAGTTGTTTTTCACATTTACTCTATTGTATGCATATCTTCCAAACGTTTCAAGTATTTTTTATACCAGTTCCGAGCATCCGTAAGTCACAGATCCTTCGGTGTATCGATATCCCTCCGGCTGCGCTCCGGAAGCTCATAGAAAAAGCAGTCGTCCCGAAGCTGATTCAGCACCTTTTTTCCGCCCTGATCCCCGGTGAGGGTCTGAAAGAGCGGGGCATATTCCCAGGAAAAAACAGCAGGATTTCCATAGGCTTTCCCGCAGCGGACGCAGGCCACGGAATGGTCGGAAGCGAAAAAAGCCTCCAGAAAGCCCCGGATCTCATCCGCCGAAAGCTCCGGCGTGTCCGCCGTGAAAAAGGCGAAATAGTCCGGCGGATCAGCGGCTTCAAAGTCCAGGGCTTTCCTTATCGTATAGGAAAGACCATTGACACTTTCGGAGCTGTAAATGCCCGCCAGAAAGCTTCCTTCTTCTCTCTTTCTCACGAAATCTGCTCTCTGATTTTCAGCTCTTTTCTCCTGCCTCCTACCGACTCCGCAGGCATTCCCACTGACAGGCTGGAAAACCTCATCGCCCCCCGGCTGCTCCATATCCTTCAGGATCTCCTCATACTGCGTCACTACCCGTACCCGGATGTTCCTCTGCCTTGATTCGCTTCCCCCGCCGGACACATCTCGGTTTCCTGTGTCCGCACCGCTGTTTTTTTCCAGCTCTTCCGCTACTTCCAGCAGTGCATCCAGCATATACCGGTACAGTTTTTTCCCTTTCCACTCATACAACAGCTTGTTGCTTCCAAAACGGCGGCTGTTTCCAGCCGCCATTAAGATCAGGTCAGTCTTCATTTTTCTCCTGCATTCCCTTCCAGATCTTCTCCGGAGTGATGGGAAGCTCCCGTACCCAGACGCCGGATGCATTATGTACTGCATGGGCAATGGCCGGGGAAGGCGTATTGATCACGATCTCGCCGATGGATTTGGCACCGAAGGGACCACTTTCCTCATAGCTGCTCTCAAACTCCACGCGAAGTCTTCCCACATCCAGTCTGCTCGGGATCTTGTACTGCATGAAGGAATTGTTCCAGAGCTTTCCTTTTGCATTGTACTGAATATCCTCATAGAGCGCCATACCGATTCCCTGTCCCAGACCGCCTTCCGTCTGCACTCTTGCAAGATTGGGGTTTACCGGTGTTCCGCAGTCTACGACAGCCACATAATCCAGAAGTTCTACCACTCCCGTCTCTTTATCCAGCTCGATCTCCACCATACCGACCATAAAGGGTGGCGGAGAGGTCGGTGAGCTGTTGCTCTCGGAAACTTCCATGGGAATGTTGTTTCCGCACATGGAGCTGGTCGCAATATCTGCCAGAGGCACACGGCCCTTTTCACCGGAAACTGTTTTGCCGTCAAATTCCAGTTCCTCCTCCGGACAATCGAGGATCTGTGCCGCACGGGCGATGATGTTATGTTTCAGCTTCTCACAGGCCTTTACCACAGCCATACCGGTCACATAAGTCGTACTGGACGCATAAGAACCGGAATCATAGGGAGAACCGTCTGTGTCTGCACCGAAGACATCCACATCCTCCACGCCGCAGGAAAGACACTCTGCAGCCATCTGAGCCAGGATCGTATCGCAGCCGGTTCCCATATCCGCAGCGCCGATCCGCAGCACATAGAAGCCCTCATCGTTAAGCTTGATCGTGGCGGAACCTACGTCCACGCCGGAGATACCAGACCCCTGCATGGCCATAGCCACACCGACGCTTCGGATTTTGCCATTGCCCATATCCCGTGCCGGAAACTTCTCATTCCAGTGCATCATCTCTTTTGCCCGGGCCATACAGCGGTCCAGGGCACAGCTGGCATTGACTTCATTATAATAGGAGGGCATTACCTCACCCTGACGGACCATATTCTTTTCCCGAAGTTTTACCGGATCCATGCCGAGGCGGTCTGCCAGCTCATTTACCGCTGACTCTACCGCAAAGATTCCCTGGGTAGCTCCGTATCCCCGGTAAGCGCCGGCAGACATATGGTTGGTATAAACCACATCATAGGCAAAATGGTGGGCCTCAAGGTTTCCATACAGAGAAATGGCTTTATGACCGGAAAGCCCTACCGTTGTCGGTCCGTGTTCTCCGAAAGCACCTGTATTGGACAGTGTATACATATCGATTCCCCGGATCCGCCCATCTTTATCGGCTCCCACTTTTACCGTCACTTCCATCTCATGACGCGGAGTAGAAGCGATCTGGCACTCTTCTCTCGTAAAGATCATCTTTGCCGCTTTTCCGGTCTTCCAGGTGACAAACGCCGGATAAATCTCTGCCACAAGGGTCTGCTTCGCTCCAAAACCGCCGCCGATCCTCGGCTTGCTCACCCGTACTTTGGACTTGGGGATCCCAAGAGCCGTTGCAACGATGCGGCGTACATGGAAAACGATCTGGGTAGAACTGATGATATTCAGTCTGCCGTAGGCATCCATGCTGGTATAGGTACGGAAGGTCTCCATCATTGCCTGCTGATCGGCCTTCGTGTGGTAGGTATGCTCAACGACCAGATCACAGTCCTTCAATACTGCCTCGATATCCCCGTGGCCGGAAACTTCACTGGCACACAGGTTTCGTTTATTGTCTGCACCTACCGGACACTTGGACTCCCAGTTATCTTCCGGATGAACCAGGATCGGATTGTCCTTCGCCGTATGGAAATCCAGCACCGGTTCCAGTTCCTGATATTTCACCTTGATGAGACGCAGAGCCTTCTCTACCGCCTTTTCATTTTCTCCGGCTACGATCGCCACCGCATCCCCCACAAAACGGACTCTCTGATCCAGGATCAGGCGGTCATAGGGACTGGGCTCCGGATAGGTCTGTCCAGCCATGGTAAAACGGATATCCGGCACATCTTTATAAGTATAGATGGCCTCGATGCCCGGCACCTTCAGTGCCGTATCGATCTTGATCTCCTCGATCAGTGCATGGGCATAGGGACTTCTTTTTACTTTTACCACCAGAGCATTGTCCGGCACCACATCATCCAGGAATACCGGCTTTCCGGTCACCAGAGACATGGCATCCTTTTTCATCACCGGCTGATTTACTACCTTCATGCACCCACCTCCTGTTTTTCTTTTTTCCATGCGATATAATTTTTCATCGCCCGAAGCTGTCCTTCATAACCGGAACAACGACAAAGGTTTCCGGAAAGATACTCCAGAATCTCTTCATCTGTCGGATCGGGATTTTCCCGGAAAAGAGCGATCGCATTCATCATAAATCCCGGATTGCAGAAGCCACACTGCTCTGCTCCCTGATTTGCCACAAAGGATCCGATCTCTTCTGCTTCTTCCTGAAGACCTTCCAGAGTGGTCACTTCTCTTCCATTGGCTCTGGCTGCCAGAAGTGAACAGGAAAGGACCGGTTTTCCATCCAGAAAAACGGTACAGAGTCCGCAGTTTGCCGTTTCGCAGCCTCTTTTTACGCTGTAACAGCCATGTTTCCGTACAAAATCGATGAGAAGCAGTTCGTCTGCGATCTCTTCCTTGATGAGTTTTCCGTTTAATTTCAGATTAATCTGCATTCGTTTCACCTCTCATTTCTTCCAGAGCCCGGCGTACCTGTACTTCCACCAGATGACTTCTATAGTCCGCTCCGGCACGCATATTGGAGCCTGTGGGCGTTTTTTTCGTTACATAAGCGACAAATTTCCGGATATTTTCTTCGGTAAGTCCGCCTTCCAAAATCTTTTCTTCATCCTCAACCAGCAAAGCTCTCTGCGGTCTGGCGCCGATCACTGCCTGCCATTTTCCGTCCAGACAGACTACGGCGCTTGCCAGCACCGGAAAATCAGTCCGTGTCAGACGAAGGGACTGATAGACGATCCGTACCGGTTTCTTTTTTACGATCAGCCGCACCAGAATGTCGTTGTCCCTCTTGCTCCAGGCAAAGGTGGAAAGCGGCTGGATCCCGCCTTTATAAAGCTCCACATACGTATCCAGTCCCAGGAACAGAGTCAACACGTCTGAAAATCCGAAACGTCCGAAAATGCTTCCTCCCACCGTTGCCAGATTCCGAAACTGTACGCCAACGATATGACGAAGGCTTTCCCTGAGTGCTCCTCCGGTATAAGCATCCAGCCCCGGATGCAGCTCCAGCTCCCGAAGAGTGGTCATACAGCCGATCCGGAATTCTTCCTCCTCTTCCTCGATCTGATCAAGACCCAGACCGGAAAGATCGATGGCCTTCTGGATGTTCCGGTCTCCCATTTTCATCCAGAGCATTCCGCCGATGATCTTATTGGTCCGCTTCTGGTTCAGTTCATAAGCCTCTTCCAGGCTCTGAACCTTCACATATTCTCTGATGTTCAGCATTTCATTCCTCCTCGTATTTTTTATCGTCTTTGTATTTCTCTCCGGCGCTGCCGCTGCATCCGCTGCTGTCTGCGCCTCTGCATTTCCATCTGTCTTTCCTTTTTCTTTTTCTGTTCGCGTCTGAATTCTTTTACAAGATTCTTCACTACAAGAAAAACCAGTGCTCCCAGGAGTGCAAAAAGCAGACGCATCCCGGAAAAGAGCAGGGCTCCCTTGGTAGAAGGAAGCGGGAAGAACCGCAAAACCACATGCTTGATGGAAAGCAGGATATTTTTATCAATGGCATGAAAACAGTAAATATAGATGGAATTTCTTCCGCACCAGTTCAAAAAACCGCCTAAAACCGGCACATGATAAAGTCCCTTGGAAAACTGGGTGATGAAATAGGTGGCTGCAATGGCTCCCAGAACAGAAGCTGCTCCATGATAGGAATTGGCATGCATACCCAGAGATGCATAAAAAACAGCCACGATCCAGATCACAGCACCCATGATGAGGATTCCTGCCGGCACAGCCCGCACCGGTTCTTCCAGGACCTTCTTTTCCCGCATGAGCCTTCCTGCATGATAAAAAAGCAGGGCACTCATGGCCGGCTGGATGGAAAAAGGCAGCCAGACTTTGTCATTCAGCCCCATTCCCGTGACAGCCATCAGGAACACCAGGATCCACATGGGCGTTCCGTATTTTTTTGAAAATTCTTCCAGGCAAAGATAGAGTACCTGGCAGACAAACATAGCAATGAGAAACCAGGTCATTCCGACGATCTTCACATCAAAAAGACATAAGGCGATCTTCGGCGTGGAGCCGTTTCCGTACAAGGCCGGGAACAGATATCCCTGAAGCATCGTCTCAAAACCACTTTTCTCCAAAGCGATCAGACAGCGTACCGCATTAATGATAAGATAGGGAACCAGAAGGTTTTTTACTTTTCTTCCAAACGCCGTCTTGAAATCCTGTGGCCGGTAAAAAAATCCGGAAAGGATAAAAAAGAGCGGCATATGGAAGGAATAAATAAACCGGTTCAAAAGACTTCCCGGATCATAAGCAGAAAAGGTATGACCCACGATCACGGAAAGAATGGCAATTCCCTTGGCTACATCCACGTATTCAATACGTTTTCTGGCCGACATATTGTTCCTCCTTTGGTTTTAGTAAAGCAGACACTCAGAAAAAGCTCCATCAGAGAGCCGTTGCGCCGTCTGATGGAGCTTTTCCCTTTGATAAGAAAAGTTTATCATGAATCTTTGATGGAATCAAGGCAGAGTACCGGGCAGCCTTAATTTTTCTCTGTTACCTCACCGGAGCGGTAGGCATGAAGAAGCTCTTCCAGATCATGGATCCTCTCCTGGATCTCCTTTCCGGCATCCGTATCCTCCACCGTCAGACGCTGAAAGGTCCGCTCCACCAGCATACTCTGCGAATGGATATCGGATTCTGTACGCACTGCCTCCTCCACGGAAACAAACGGATCGTGCGCCACCAGAAGAAGACCATATGAATTGTATACAAGCGTATAACCTGCAATGCCGGTCACCTTCTGATAAGCCTTGGAAAAACCACCGTCAATGATAAAGAGCTTTCCGTTGCATTTGATGGGAGTCTCACCTTTTACCACCTTCACTGGCATATGCCCGTTGACGATATGGGCATTTTCCGGATCCAGTCCAAACTCTGTCAGGATCCGGTCGATGACCCGTTCCTCATTGAGATACGCATAATAAGGATTTTTCTGCTCCACATGAGTCTCCGGTTCCGCCACAAAATAACGTTCAAAGGTAGTCATCCGGTCTTTTCCGTAAACCGGTGAATTTTTATTTTTCCAGATATACCAGAGAATATTCCGTCCCTTTTTCTTCTCCTCTTTATCCATGGAATAGTAGCCTTTGCGGGCATAAACCTCCAGGATATCATAAAGGGCTTTGCCGCTGTAATCCTTCCCGAAGATCCGCACTTTCCGGAAGGTTCCGTCATTATTCAGAGGCACACAGCCGTGATAAAGAAGATTTCCATTAAATACCTTGTACAGACTTCCGTTTGTATACAGAAAACGTACATGACGCTGGAGTTTTTCGCATTTCAGGAAGGCAGACTGAAGCCGCTCCATGACCTCAGCCTCCTCCGGTGTCAGAGCATAAGGATCCTTCGGATCCACCGTCGGAAAACGACTGTCCAGAAGGGTATAATCCTTTCCCCGGATCTTCACTGTTCCCTTTTCCAGATCCAGCTTGTCCAGGAAAAGCTCGTCTTCCATCTCAAACTCCAGATTTTCCCGGATGATCTGCCCTTCCAGCTTGAACATGATGACAGAAATCGCTTTCTGGATCCTGAGATCCCAGGCCAGATCGCTGGTATTGTACTCGCTTGGCGTATAATGGATCTTGAAGCACTCGCAGGGATCAGAGCCATACACGGAGGTGGCAAAATTTGCCAGCGGGATCAGGTTGATGCCATAGCCCTCCTCCAGCATGTCAAGATTTCCGTACCGACAGGCAACCCGGATGACGTTGGCAATACAGGCCAGATGACCGGCGGCAGCTCCCATCCACACGACATCATGATTTCCCCACTGGATATCCACAGAATGGTAACTCATGAGTTTATCCATGATCAGATGCGGTCCCGGTCCCCGGTCAAAGATATCTCCCACGATATGGATGTGATCCACTGCCAGGCGCTGGATCAGATTGCTGAGGGCAATGATAAATTCTCTTGCGCTTCCCACACGGATGATGGTGCTGATGATGGCATTATAGTAGGCTTCCTTGTCCAGCAGTTCTTCTTTCTCTGTAATAAGCTCCTCGATCACATACGCAAAATCCGGCGGCAGCATTTTCCGTACCTTGGCTCTGGTATATTTACTGGATACCCTTTTACAGATCTGGATCAGACGGTGAAGTGTGATCTTATACCAGTCCTCCAGATTTTCTTCCGTTTTTTCCACCAGCTCCACTTTCAGCTCCGGATAATAAATGAGCGTAGCCAGACTACTCTTATCTTTTTTACTTAAGGTGTTGCCAAACTCTTCATTGATCTTCTTTTTCACAGAACCGGAACCGTTTTTCAGCACATGGAAAAACTGTTCATATTCTCCATGGAGGTCTGTCATGAAATGCTCCGTTCCTTTGGGCAGATTCAACACAGACTGAAGATTGATGATCTCCGTGGAAGCCGCAGCCACACTTGGATAGAGCTTTGCAAGGCTTTTCAGGTATTTCAGTTCCATTTCTTTTTCCATAAAAATGCTCCTTCGCTCTCTGAAAAAAACGCCATACCAAAAAGGTACAGCGTTTTCTTTCTGTTTCTTTTATCCGTTGATCACATCGCTCATATCGTAGTAACCGGGGCCTTTTCCTTTCAGGAACTTGGCTGCTGATACCGCGCCTTTGGCAAATACTGCTTTGGAATATGCCGTATGTTTGAATTCAATGACCTCGTCCAGTCCGGCAAAGATCACTTCGTGCTCACCCACGATATTTCCGCCGCGGACAGCAGAAATACCGATCTCTTTCGGATCACGCTCCTGACGGCGGCCGCTGCGGTCATACGTATAGGTATACTCATTTCCCAGAGCCTCATTGATGCTGTCTGCCATAGCAATAGCAGTTCCGCTGGGTGCATCTACTTTATGCTTATGGTGCTTCTCTACGATCTCCATATCAAAACCGGCCGGAGCCAGAACTTTGGCAGCCTCCTGAAGAAGCTTCAGAAGAGTGTTCACTCCGAGAGACATATTTGCAGATTTCAGTACAGCCACTTCTTTGGATGCCTCACGGATTTTCTGAAGCTGCTCCTCGGAAAGCCCTGTCGTACAAACGACTACCGGCAGTTTTTTCTCCACACAGCACTCAATCAGAGCGTCCTCTGCCTTTGCAGAAGCGAAATCAATCACTACGTCCGCTTCCACATCACAGTCTTTTAAGCTGGTAAATACCGGATAGCCATTGTCACGGTTATCCACCAGATCGATACCAGCCACGATCTGTGCATCTTTATCTTCTTTTACAATGCCAGTGATCACCTGGCCCATATGACCGTTACAGCCATGCATGATAATTCTGACCATTTTTCTTCCTCCGTATTTCAGGCTTTTCAGTCCACTACTTTGATGCCGAAATCCTTCATTGCCTGCCTGAGGACTTCTGCGTGAGCATCCTCCATCTCACTTAAGGGAGCACGAAGAGGACCAGCTTCCCAGCCCATAAAGCTCATCGCTTTTTTCACCGGGATCGGGTTTACTTCAGAGAACAGCGCATTGATCAGCGGAAGTGCCTTCAGCTGCATCTCTCTTGCCTTCTCCAGATCTCCGTTCAGGTAATCCATAACCATATCATGTGTCTCTTTCGGAGCCACATTGGAAAGCACGGAGATCACACCGATCCCGCCAAGAGAAAGGATCGGCACTACCTGATCATCGTTTCCGGAATAGAGATCCACATCGTCACCGCAGAGAAGTTTCACTTTGGCGATCTGGGAAATATTTCCACTGGCTTCTTTGACACCTACGATATTTTTTACGTTTTTCACCAGCTTTGCAATGGTCTCCGGCAGGAGATTACAGCCGGTACGGCTGGGCACATTGTAAAGGATGATGGGGATGTTTACTGCGTTTGCGACCGCCGTATAGTGAGCAATCAGACCGTTCTGGGTTGCTTTGTTGTAATACGGAGTTACCAGCAGAAGGCCGTCTGCTCCGTCTTTTTCTGCCTCTTTGGAAAGTTTGATGGCAGTAGCCGTACAGTTAGAACCGGTACCTGCGATCACCGGGATCCGTTTGTTGACCTTTTTGATCGCATAGCGGATCACAGCGGAATGCTCCTCTTCTGTGAGGGTTGCAGACTCACCTGTGGTGCCGCAGATGATGATGGCATCGGTACCTCCCTGGATCTGTGCCTCCAGCATCTCTCCTAAAACATCATAATTTACTTCTCCGTCCGCTTTCATAGGTGTCACGATTGCAACACCGGCTCCTTTGAAAATTGCCATTTCATTTCCTCCTTACAAAAAAATCCAGTAAAACCGCCTTTGGCGATGGGATTTCGATTTACTTCATGCTCTGACATAAAACAGGGGACAGACCCGATGAAGTCTGTCCCCGATCATCCTGCATCATGAATAGAAAGCTATCCTGACAAACTCTCTATTTCCTGAATATTTTCTGTCCTGATCAGCGCTCCATCGTATCAACGATGACAGTCATACAGTTTTTCACTGCATGCCCAAGATCCGGAAACCCATTCCTTCACTTTCGGCGTCTTTCCCTTTCTCCTGCTTTCCTCTGTGCGGGCCACATCCGGCAGACTACTGATGAAATACGCAACCTCTGTCAAACCACGGGAAAATCCCCCGTTTTTCTTAACTATATCATTATTGATTTTCCTTGTCAACCGCTGTTTTGCTGTCCTGGACCAGGCTTTTGTGAGCAACCAGTTCTGTCACCTCGTCCACGGCATCCCAGATCTCTCTGGCTCCGTAAACACCGGTCATATAAAGATCTGTGGATGCGCTTCTGACCTCCAGAAGATTCCGAAGCTCTGCTTCTCCCGCGATTCCATAGGGGATCAGCCCCAGAACCTCATCCAGGATCAGCACATCACACTCCTCCGTTACCAGAACTTTTCTGGCAAAATTCAGAGCATTCTTCATATTCTGGATCTCTTCCGCCCTTTTCTCTTCCGGAAGCTCATCAAAGGATTCCTGGAATTTTTCGAAACGGAAAACCTTGATCTCCGGTTCCAGGCGTTTGAGAAAACCAAGTTCGTCTTCCTCCTTCGCCTTCAGAAATTCAATAAATACCACATTCCGGCCTTCACAGGCAGCTTTGATGGCCTGGCCGATCGCAGCGGTAGTTTTTCCTTTTCCTTTTCCACAGTAAATATGTACTGTACCTTTATCCATTTCCGCACCTCTTTTTTCCCGAAGGGGTTTCGCCCTGCAACGGAAAATCAACCTTTTTTCATTTTGAGCCAGACCATCTTACTACACTTCCCATGGATTTACAAGAGGATTTTAACCCTGCTCTGCCGGAAAACGGTTCGCACATCTTACTGCTTTCCGGAACTGTCAGCAGATCTCTTCCAGTTTGCTGACGGATACTTCATAGGCGGTCCGTTTTTCCGTCCGGTCGTCTTCCAGTCTTTTTACATATTCCCGGCTCTGGATCCTTCCCCAGATCTGCACCCGGCTCCCCACTTCAAAATTGGCGGCGAAGCGGGCATTTCTTCCCCAGGAAATGCAGGGGATATAATCCGATTTCCCATAAGGTCTGTTTACCGCTACCAGCATATCTGCGATTTCCCTGCCCAGAGGTGTTTTCCGGTAGACCGGCGGTTTGCAGATAAAACCATCCAGAAAAATCTGGTTGCTTTTTATCTTATCATCCGTCGCCTCTGCAAAAACAGCCTCCCTTGCAAAAACAGACAACACCAGACGGTTTTTCTTCTCCTCATGACGGTTATACGACCGGAACTGACCGGAGATCTGTATGAATTCTCCCCGGTAATCCTTTGTCACATCAATGAGACGTTCCGAGATCATCACCGGAATCCGGTCAAAGGAGTCACTCAGGCGTTTTACCAGAAGCTCCAGCATGTAAAAGCCTTCGCCAAACACCTCATGGCTGAATTCAAATTCCGAAGCGATCTCGCCCATAACAGTTACCTGATTGTTTTCAATAATTTTATCCATAGATAAATCTTCTCCCTTCTCTTTCCCGTAATCTCCTGTAAGCAGTCTCCGTCGGAAACGGTTTTTCCTCCGAAGCGTTTACTTAGTAAGTATATCTATGCACTTCTTTTTCACTTTAGAACTCTTTTCCGGAAAATCTATTTTTTTTCAAAAGCCCCTTGTAATCCTGAAAAAATATGATAAACTGGATTAGTTGTGAACTGATAAACATATAAGTAGAAGAGATTCTTTCTTGAGAGGAACGATATTTTATGAAAAGAGAAGATGTGCGTAACATTGCGATTATCGCTCATGTAGACCACGGTAAAACGACTCTTGTGGACGAGCTCTTGAAACAGAGCGGCGTTTTCCGCGCAAACCAGGAAGTCGCTGAACGTGTCATGGACTCCAATGCCATCGAAAGAGAACGTGGAATCACGATTCTTTCCAAAAACACGGCAGTCTTTTATAAAGATACAAAAATCAACATCATCGATACCCCGGGCCATGCAGATTTCGGCGGTGAGGTAGAGCGTGTCCTTAAAATGGTAAACGGCGTTATCCTTGTCGTTGACGCCTTCGAAGGTCCCATGCCCCAGACCCGTTTCGTACTGAGCAAGGCTCTGGATCTGGATCTTCCTGTTATTGTCTGCATCAACAAGATCGACCGTCCGGAAGCCCGTCCGGATGAAGTCGTGGATGAGGTTCTGGAGCTTCTGATGGATCTGGATGCTTCCGATGAGCAGCTGGACTGCCCCTTTGTCTATGCTTCCGCAAAGAGTGGTTTTGCCACCCTGGATCTGACCAAAAAATCCAGCGACATGGTGCCCCTTTTTGAGACAATTCTGAGCTATATCCCCGCTCCCGAAGGTGATGAGACTGCCGGAACCCAGATCCTGATCAGTACCATCGACTATAACGAATACGTTGGACGTATCGGTGTCGGTAAAGTAGAGAACGGTGTCATCAAGGTCAATCAGGACTGCGTCCTTGTCAACCATCATGAGCCGGACAAGCAGCGCCGTGTAAAGATCAGCAAGCTCTACGAGTTTGACGGTCTGAACAAAGTTGAGGTCAGTGAAGCTACCGTTGGCTCCATCGTGGCCATCTCCGGTATTTCCGATCTCCATATCGGTGATACCCTGTGTTCGCCGGATCATGTAGAAGCGATCCCCTTCCAGAAGATTTCCGAGCCGACGATCTCCATGCATTTCGTCGTAAATGACAGTCCCATGGCCGGTCAGGAAGGAAAATTCGTTACCTCCCGTCACTTAAGAGACCGTCTGTTCCGTGAGCTGAATACGGATGTCAGCCTCCGTGTGGAAGAGACTGAGACCACCGAGGCCTTCAAGGTTTCCGGCCGTGGTGAGCTTCATCTGTCCGTCCTCATCGAGAATATGCGCCGTGAGGGTTATGAATTTGCCGTAAGTAAGGCAGAGGTTATCTACCATACGGACGAGCGCGGTAAAAAGCTGGAGCCCATGGAGCTTGTATACATCGATGTTCCTGACGAATTCTCCGGAAACGTCATCCAGAAGCTGGCTCTCCGGAAAGGTGAGCTGCAGGGAATGAGCGTAAACAACAGCGGAAACACCCGTCTGCAGTTCTCCATTCCTGCCCGCGGACTCATCGGCTACCGTGGAGAATTCATGACCGATACCAAGGGTAACGGTATCATGAACTCCATCTTCGACGGCTATGCTCCGTATAAGGGAGATATCCAGTTCCGTAAACAGGGCTCCCTGATCGCCTTTGAGAGCGGCGAGGCCGTTGCCTACGGTCTGTTCAACGCCCAGGACCGCGGTACCCTCTTCATCGAGCCCGGTACCAAGGTTTATGCCGGTATGGTCATCGGCCAGAGCGGAAAACCGGAAGATATTGAGCTCAACGTCTGCAAGACCAAGCATCTGACTAACACCCGTTCCTCCGGATCGGATGAAGCACTGAAGCTGACACCGCCCAAGATCATGAGCCTGGAGCAGTGCCTGGAGTTCATCGACAGCGACGAGCTTCTTGAGGTTACTCCCAAGTCTCTTCGCATCCGCAAGAAGATCCTCGATCCTACTTTAAGAAAGAGAGCTTCTTTCAAGAATAAAAACGCATAAAAATCAGACCCCGGATTTTTTCGGGGTCTTTTTTTCGTTCGTGACTGTCATTCAAAAATCGCCTGCCAGATCTCGGCCGCCTTCCATCGGATTTTGTATTCACTTTTCCCGGGAGTAAAAAGACTTTCGTATTCTTCCTCCGTCAGCACCTTTTGAAGCAGCTGTCTGGATTCCTCAGGCACGATGCCATGGACCGTATCCACAAAGCAGAGGCTTGGAAAAAGCACGCACCACCAGTTTTTTCCCTTCGCCTCTCCGATACAGATCCGGAGGGCGTCATAATTTCCTGCAGGAAATGTACAGTCCCCATATGTTTTTTCCGGAAAGCGGGTATTGATCAGCTCTGCTGTCACCTTTTCCCCCGGTTTTTCTTCCCGGACAACTGCTCCGGCAAGCGCTTCGATCTCAGATAAATGTTCCCGGACGATGGCTTCACTGCTGCCAAGGTCTTCTGTCTTTTCAAGAAGCGGCTGTAAAGCTGCAAGCACCTGATCCCTGACCTTAAGTTTCAGTTTTTGATCCGCTTCACTGTCACTGTTTGCGATCACATGGAGGCGGAGCACCTTTTCCTCAATGTGTCCCGCTGCTGCCGCCTGGCTGATAAACAACAGTGCCGCAAAAAGCCCTGCAAGAAAAAGCAGAAGCCTTCCTTTCCATTTTCTGTAGAGCATTTCCTGACCTCCTCTTCCCTGTCTGATAGTTCTGAGTATTTCCCTGAAAAGAAAGTTTATGCAAAACAAAACTGGACTTTTTTCCCTCCGGCGCTTATACTTTCCTTGTTCACCGGCGATGTCCGGCCACCCGGCTGTGGCACTTCGCCAGATCAAAGCCCTCACACGGGTCATAAGGAGGTCTTCATGAAAAATCCAGCAGAATCCATTTCTCTTTCCATACGCCGCTGTATGCTCGACGATCTTGATTCCATTATGGAGCTTCAGCAGCATATTTCCGATACCATGACAAATCCGGATCTTTTCGTCTCCACGGACCGGTCAGACAACCGGGATTATCTCATCTTCCCCAATGCTATTTTTGGTGTTTACGACGGAGAGCGGCTCGCCGCTTACGGCTCCATCATTTTTTCCAACGATGCTCCGGAAAACCTGGGCTGGGATCTTGCGTGGAACCGGGAAAAGCTCTTTCATACAGCGACTCTTGATACGATCGTTGTGGATCCGGATTACCGGGGTCACGGTCTTCAGCGCAGGCTGACCCGGGAGTGCCTTTCCTATGCGAGAGAGCTTCTCCCCAGCTGTAACGTCCTGACTACAGTCTCTCCCTACAATGAATACAGCCTGCGAAATGTCCAGGCAGAGGGCTTTGAGATTCAGAAGCGTCTGATGAAATATGGCGGCCACGAACGCTATATCCTTGGAAATATCCCGGATCCCGCATGCGAGTATCCGGATTTTGTCCCTTCCTCCCAGGCGGTGAGCCTTCCTGTGGAAAATATCCTGCAGAATCCGGAGCTCCCCACCGGCTGCGAATCGGTAGCGCTCACCATGGTACTGAACTATTATGGTCATCGACTCGCCAAAACGGAGATTGCAGACAGATACTTACGGAAGGATCCTGAAAACTTCGTCACCCGCTTCAAAGGAGATCCGCATGATATTTCAGGAGACGGCATCTATGCTCCCGGTCTTACAGAAACCGCCCGCCGCTTCCTGTCCGAACAGAACGCTCCCCAAAAAGCGGCAGATCTTACCGGCACGCCTCTTTCGGAACTCTATCCGTATCTTGACCAGAAGATCCCTGTCATCGTCTATGATTCCGTTTATCTCAAAACGCCCGTGGATGTGGCAGAGTATGTAACTGACGGAGGAACCTGGCATTTTTATCACAATGAGCACTGTGTCGTTCTCTGCGGTTATGATCCGCTGAACCGCCGCGTCCTGGTCAGTGATGCTCTGAGCGGTCTTGTCTGGAGAGAGGAACAGCGCTTCACGGAAATCTATGATGCCCTTGGCCGGATGGCCGTAGTCATTCTCTGACCGGAACAGAAAAATCCCACCGCCAAAGGCAGTGGGATTTTTCTTTATTACAGCATTTCTACAGATATGATCTCCTTGGTGACCTCAAGTTCCTCTTCCGTAAAGCCGCATGTTTCACATTCCATCTCACCCGTCTGGTTATCACAGGTGTCAATGGGCAGAAACTCTTTCTTTACTGTAAATTTCTGCTGGAAAGCATGGTTTGCTGCCATCCGGAAGGGCTCCAGATTACCGAAATAAAAACGGCGGCGGTTCTCATCGCCTGCTGCATAGGCAGATCCGCCAAACGAAGGATCGGCATACAGCCAGCCATAAGGCTCCGCATAAAACATGGCCCAGTCATGTGCTCCCAGGCTGACCGGATTGCTGTAAAGCCCGGATTCCCAGCCGGCGGGTACACCGGCGATCCTGCAAAGCGTGATAAAGAGCAGCGCCTGAACGCCGCAGTCTCCCCGGAGGTTTGTCGCACAGTATTCCGGGATACAGGTCTGAATGGAATAGTTCCGCATGTAAGAATACTGCACATTTTTCGTAACATAATCATAGATCCGGCGGGCGATCTCCACAGGCCGTTTCTCCGTGCCGACGATCTCGGAAGCCAGGGATCTGAGATAAGGTGTAAAACGGATATGAGGATACTGCTCACTCAGATACTCCTCTCCGGGTTTTCCGTCTGAAGCAGCCTTCGTTTCTGCCTCCGGAAGCTCTTCTTTCCAGAGATCCACATATTTTGCCTTTACAGTATACGCATATTCTGCAAAAAAGGTCCTGTTTTCTTCCAGTGTGTCTTCAAAGCAGATGGAACGCCAGCGTGCATCCGGTGCATCCACCGTCACCTTGCCCGGCGCATGATCCAGAAGCTTCACATCTGAAGTGTGGAAAAGTTCTGCCGGAAGCGGGAGGTGTGCCCGGATCTTCATACCCGGCTCAAAGCATTCCTCTTTCAGGCGGATCGCTGTTTTCAAGTGGATCCGGACGGATTTCTCTCCTTTTTCCTGCATCTCATGAATTGCCTCCAGAAGAAGACGTTTTGCCTCGTTTTTCTCATCTGCCTTGCCAAGTCTCCGTCTGATCTCCGGCTCTTTATCGGAAAGGTTCCGGATCAGGTTGTGGATGTAATGCTTTCTTCCATCCACCAGGATCCATTCCTCCAGATTTTCCTCTTCCGCCCTTCGAAGATCCTCCATGGAAAAATCCGGAAGTATTTCCCGGAATTTCCGGATCACTTCCTCTTCCGTATCCGGAAATTCCTTTGGCAGCTTCTGCAGAATATAGGTTTCATACAGAAGTCTTGTTTTCATGGTTTCTCCCACCGGCTTATCCATCCACCGGTCGATGGCCTTTGCTGCTCCTTCAAAATTTCCTGCCATTTTGTAACGGTTCACTTCATCCGGCAGCTCCACTGCCAGCGCTTTTAATTCTTCACAGGAAAAATCTTTCATCTTCATCATAATATACTCCCACATTCTGTAATTTTGTCCACCAGATCCTGTCGGCAGTCCGGATCCTCTCTTCGAAGACTGTTCACAGTCACATAAGGGGTCTTTGTGAAACCGGTGGCATGGATATATTTCCCTTCTCCCAGGTAAACGGCCACATGGCCGGGGAAGAAGATCAGATCCCCTTTTTTCAGTGCTTCTGCCGGAATCTTCCGGATCGGATAACCTTCCACAATAGAAGCATCCCGGTAAATGAGAAGTCCGTTATCCAGATAACTCATGAAGGCCAGTCCGGAACAGTCAATGCCCTGGGAGGATTTGCCGCCCCAGCGGTACTGTGTCCCTAAAAATTCCATGGCGCTTGCTGCGATTTTCTCCCGGAAGGCCTCTTCCCCTTCAGAAAGCTCTGCCTGCTGTTTCAGAAAATAGCCGTCCCGGTCTCTGGTAAGCAGAAAACCATCGTTTTCCCGCCGTTCCCTGAGATTTTCCTTATGGATATAGCCCTCTCTTCCTGCCGCACTCCGTACCAGGCACCAGCCATCCGGAGCGTCTTCCAGATATTCTACCAGACTGTTCTTCAAAAGCAGTTCCCTGGGAAGTCCCTGTACCTTCGGCTGATCCAGAAGATCCGCTTCGGAAATACCGATCCGGAAAAAACGGCTTTTGTCCTGTCGTTCTTCCAGTTCTTCCCTTGTGACCAGCCGAAGCTCACTTCTCCTGATATATCCCTCATACCCGTAATGGGTCAGTACTTTTACATAAGCCTTCTCCGGCTCATCCTCCAGGATTTCCACGGCCCAGCCGGAAAAGATCTCATCCTCGATCCCTGTTCGGTTGCTTCCGTCCTTCTCGCCGGAGCCGCTCCGTAAGTATGCGTGCTCCGCTGTTATCAAGGCCAGTTGTGTTTCCATTGTCTGTAATCCCCCTTTTTTCAAGAATCTTTTGGATCCCTGTCACAATGAAAACAGGGAACTTTTCCGAGTCCGTCAAACCGGCTCAAATGTTACCGGAACACCCGTGATACCAATACCACAGTCTTCCTTCAGAAAGATTTCCGGGCCTTTATAAACCGGGCCTCCCTCATAGGGATCGAGCCGGCAAAGGGACGGACCATCCAGATCTGCCATGGTCACACAGGACCGGGCCGCTGCCAGATGTACACCGGCACTGACAGATACTTTACTTTCCAGCATACAGCCGATCATGCACTTGACACCAAACTGGTCTGCTGCATCACAGATGCGGACGGCTTCATGGATACCGCCGGTCTTCATCAGCTTGATATTGATAAGGTCGGCTCCTTTTTCTTCCATCAGCCGGAGGGCATCCTCATAAGAAAAAACACTCTCGTCTGCGAGGATCGGCGTCTCCACATGAGAGGTCACATACTGCATGCCCTTGAAATCGTGGTAAGAAACCGGCTGCTCGACCAGTTCAATGTTCAGACCGGCCTCTTCCATGGCTGTAATGGTGGAAACTGCTTCCTCCCGTGTCCAGCCTTGGTTGGCATCCACCCGGATCACAACGTCTTTTCCGACAGCATTCCGAATCTCACGGATGCGTTCCACATCCTTTGCTCCGCCTTTTCCCACCTTTACTTTCAGTACATGAAAGCCTTTTTCGACTGCCAGAAGGCTGTCGCGGACCATTTCTTCCGTTTCATTGACACTGATCGTAAGGTCGGTCTCCAGTTTTGTCTTCACCAGCTCCGGTTCTTTCTCTCCTAAGAGGCGGAACAGAGGCTTTTTCTGCAGTTTTGCATAGAGATCATACAATGCAATATCCACAGCAGCCTTGGCGGTGGTATTCTTCGCCAGACATTTTTCCATCTTCTGCATGATCGCAGGAAGCTCGTCCAGATCCATGCCCTTAATCGATGGGGCAATATAATAACGGATGGCTGCTTCGATGGATTCCTTTGTATCACCGGTGATAACTGCTGTTGGCGGAGCCTCTCCGTAACCTTCCGTTCCATCCTCTGCCGTCACTTTTACGATCAGATCATTCACGCTGTTCACTGTACGCAGTGCCGTCTTAAATGGCGTCACCAGAGGAATCTCAATGTATCCGATGGCAATTTCTTTCAATCTCATAATAATAAAATCCTCTTTTCTTTGCAACAATAAAGTAAAAAGGCTGCACGGATATCCGCACAGCCTTCCGTTTTTCTTTTACAGAGCTTTCAAATAGGTAAATACAAAGTTACCACAGGAGTAAACCAGACCTTCATAGTTGGTATCATCAAAGAGATAGGTACTCATAGAATGAAGGATCACAGACACCGGAAGATCTTTTGCAAGGATCGCATCGCATTTCTTGTATGCCTCCCACTGTGCTTCCTCTGTATCTGCGCTGATGGCTTCATCGTATGCGGCATCGTACTCATCGCTGTGATAGAAGGAATTGGAGCTCTCGGTATTGATAAAGGTTCCATACATGTTGGAGAGATCTTTATAGTCCATGAACCATCCGTAATATGCCAGATCATAATCGCCGGATCTTCTGGCAGCAGAGAAGTTCTCCACTTTTTCCACGGTGATGGAATCAATTCCCAGTACTTCTTTCCAGTCATTTACGATCGCCTCTGCAATCTCTTTGCGGCTGTCATTGTTTACGATATAGGTCAGAGCCGGGAAGCCTTCTCCGTCCGGATAACCGGCATCTGAGAGAAGCTGTTTTGCCGTCTCACAGTTTTCTTCATATGCAGATACATCCTCCCAGGGATCACAGTAATCCACAAAATCGGTGCCATCCGCATTCACATATCCACGGCAGGCCAGAGTCACACCCATCTCGTCATTCAGTCCGCGGATGGAGATCAGACGGTCTCTGTCGATCGTGAGAGAAAGTGCTTCACGGACCTTCTCATCCTTCAGAACTTCATTTCCCTTGTCACCCAGGTTGAACATCACGCAATAGTTGTTGTTTCCTTCGGTATAAACCAGTCCGTTTCCTTCCATACGCGGTTTTTCTTCATCCGGACACATATCGGAATATACATAATCACCACTTTCAAAAGAAGCCAGTGCAGAACTTTCCTCTGTGATCAGTTCCCAGTTGATGGTACCGACTTCGATATTGGCCGCATCGTAATAATCGTCACGGAGCTTCATAACGACTTCAGACTCATGTGCCCAGCTCTCCATCTCATAAGGTCCGTTATAAACAGCCTTGTCCGGATCAGTCGCATAAGCTTCGCCATATTTTTCCACATAATCCTGTCTTGCCGGATAGGTGGACGGGAAAGCAAGGATGGAGGGAAGATAGCCACAGGGCTGTTTCAGCTTGATCACCAGAGTCTTGTCGTCCGGTGCTTCATAGCTCTCTGCCACATCAGAAAGGATCGTACTGTAATCTCCTCCCTGTGCTGCCAGGTTGTCAAAACCAAAGACAAAATCTCCTGCTGTCACCGGCTGGCCGTCTGACCAGGTAATATCATCTCGCAGCGTAAAGGTCCATGTCAGCTTATCTTCGCTTGTTTCTACAGAAGCTGCCTGACCCAAAGCAATCTCGCCGTTGGCATCCAGCTTATAGAGACCTTCATACAAATGGTGCAGAGCAGAAAGTCCATTCAGATAACCACTGGTAGCTGTATTCAGCTGCATGGAATCCTCTCCACCGCCGGTGACGGCGATCTCGATCTTCTCTTCTCCGTCTGCACAGGCACTCATGGAAAGAGACGCGGCTGCAAGAGCGGCTGCCATTGTCAAAGATACGATTTTGCTCATTTTTTTCATGTCTTCTTCCTCCTTTTGACATTATGATCGTGTGATATTATGATGTTGGGTTCAAAAGGTCTTTTGACCCCAACTGATGCCTACGAATTGCTCCGCTGCAAAGCAGCTCCCGCAAT
>OLQE01000225.1_pt1 | contig 50740 bp, 65 predicted proteins | sample 1643161 | NCBI WGS metagenome assembly OLQE01 (sample SAMEA3136650, study PRJEB25190) | human gut metagenome
GGGATAAACGCTGAAGGCATCTAAGCGTGAAGCCCCCCTCAAGATGAGATATCCCATAACGTCAAGTTAGTAAGACCCCTTGAAGACGACGAGGTAGATAGGGCAGAGGTGGAAGTGTGGTAACACATGGAGCTGACTGTTACTAATAGGTCGAGGGCATAACCAAGCAAGGTGATAGGAAAAGGATGATTCTTTGTATGCAGTTTTGAAGGTATAGGAAATACAGATGGAATGAGAGGCAGCACCGGTTGGTGTTGTTTTTTTCTATATGTAAATCTACGGAAGCACAAAAGGAGTATTACAGAAGATGAGAGAAAAAGGAAACCGTCTGGTTCAATATGTACCGGATTATACGGTATTTGATCTGGAAACGACAGGTATCAGTGCAAATATGGATGATATTATAGAAATATCGGCAGTAAAGGTGAAAGGTGGAATTGTGCAGGATACATTTTCTACATTGGTGAATCCTGGGAGACACATTCCGGCACAGGCTACGAAAGTAAATGGAATTACAGATCAAATGGTGTCAGAAGCGCCACTGATCCGCGAAGCAATGACGGAGTTTTTGCGTTTTGTAGGAGAGGATATTCTGGTGGGACATAATATCCAGTCATTTGATATGAAATTTATTTATCGGGAAGTGGAAGAATTATTTCAGGAGACAGTCTCGAATGACTTTATTGACACCTTGTATATGGCAAGAAAATGTCTTCCTGAATTGAAACATCATCGATTGACAGATCTCGCTGAGCATTTTGGAATCAGTTCTAAAGGGGCGCACCGGGCCTTAAATGACTGTGTGATGAATCAGAAGTGTTTTGAGGAGATGGCAAAGCTTCAGAAAAAATCGGAAGTGTTTGTTTGTCCGAAATGTGGTGGAGAGATGATTCGAAGAAACGGAAGATATGGTGAATTCTGGGGATGTGGAAATTTTCCGAAGTGCAGATATACACAGAATGTATAAAATCCTGCCGGGAGTCATTATGAAACTCTCAGCAGGATTTTCTTAGATGAAATGTTATTCTTCAAATACAATTTCAACTTGTTTTACAATGCGGTCTCTGATCATATCGTAGGAATAACCACTCTCCCGGAAAGATTTTTGAAATTCTTCATATTCGGGTTGATTGTTAACATCCTGGTTCGGATTCACAGGAAGTTTAAAATAGCAAATTTGAATTTTAGAAACATCATGATCTTGAATTGCAATAAGTCCGGCTTTATCTGTCATATGTTTTCCGTTTGCATCGTAAACAGCATAGCCATATTGTTCAAATAGTGATAACAGTGTGTCAGTACCATTTTGTTCTACTTCTTTGTTATCTTTGGTTTCTTCGTTACCTTTGGATTCCAGAGAAATTGTAGTCAGTGTTTTTGTGGCGGAGATCAAAGTAGTTCCATTTGGCAGTTTTTCGTTCAGTAATTTTTTTACAGTACCGTCTGATTGGACAGGAGTTTCAATCTGAAATTCAAGTGGTTCGGAAAAATAGAGATACATATTTCCGTTTTTAGCTTCCTCGGGACTATATTGAATTCCAGAAATTTTCCATTCTGCGTTATACGTATCTTTTGGAATGTTTTCTCCAAGTATCTGATGAAACGAACCGATGAATGTGTGATCGTCAGAAAATGTTCCAGAGAGGGAAACTCCTTGTGTGTAAGAATTCTCAGGAAAGCTGGAATCGATCCATTTTCCCATCAGATAAAGGGAAGAAATACCATCTGGATCCACTTGTGCTCGTTGGCTTTCTGGAAAACCTTCTTCAGATGTAATCTGGACACTGACATAAAAGTTCTGTGTATCACAATATGTCTCGGATAATGTGAATGTGTATCCGTCAGATTTCTGTGAGTTATTATTGGTCAGAGGCGTAGCGTGAGTGTGCAGGTCTCCGGAAAAGATTTGTTTGTTTTCTATCTTTTCAAATAGGTGTAAAAGGTCTGCTGCAAGTGATGGATTAGAGTGTAAAAATATAGCGCTCAAGCAGAAGAAAAAAGCAGCAGCACAAAATAATCCTGCGGTATGGCGAATCATTTGTTTACGATGAATACCGTGTACTTTTTTTATGTTGTTTTGAATTGTTCGATTGAGTTTTTCTTCCGGGATTTCAATGGTATCAAAATCAAGATTCATAGAGATAGTCCTCCTTTAATTTTTGTTTTAATTCATTTCTTCCACGACTCAGGTATGCTTTGACAGAACCAGATGGAATACTGAGTGTCCAGGCAATCTCATCGACTGTCATACCACTGAAGTATTTTAGTAAAATAGGAATGCGGTATTTATCAGGAAGTGTTTCGATAGCGGTTTGCAGGTCAAAATGTTCGACAGATGGAATCTGTTGATTTGCTGTGGAAGCATGTGCAGAATCTATAGCGGAATCCTCCTGTGAAAGTGTGCTTAGGGCTTTTCTACGATGATCATGAGCTGTGTTGATCAGCACTCGTGTAATCCATGTCTGAAACAGAGACGCGTTTTTCAGCGTTTTTATCTGCAGATACCCTTTGAGTACTGTGTCACCTACAACATCTAAAGCATCCTGTTCATTTTTTGTATATAGAAAAGCCATTTTGTACAGATAGGTACGGTGTTTTTCAATCAAGTATCCATAGGCAGTGGAATTGCCACGGATTGCTTTTTTAATTAGTTTTATCTCATCTGTGTCTTTACTCATCATATAAACAGTATCCTTTCTAATACAGAAGCGCCGGCAGCTTTTGTATTTGTTTACATAGGTTAGACAGAAATTTAGAGAAAATGGTTACAAAAAAACAGAAACTGCCGTAAATTGACAACAGTTTCTGCTTTAGAGGATCAACCCTTACAATTCAATAAATCCGCTTTTATTTTCTCCGTATGTAAAATATGCTTTTTTGTCCTCCGGTTTTAAGTAGATCGAGATTGTATTCAGCTCATCAGAAGAAGCACCGTTTAAGAGACAAGACTCCCTGACTCTGGAGACAATTTCTGTTTCCAGATATTCCTGATCCTGATATTGAATAAAAAAGTTTATGGTTTCTTTGGATGCAGATGTCTCAGCAATAGGGGATTCAATTGCTGTGGTCTGCCTTTTCAGTTTTTTCTTATCCAGACGTTTACTCATATGACAAAGCCCTCTTCTCATTTAGTTTCTATATTGAATTATAGTACTTTCGAAGATAGAAGTCAAAAGGGGATTGGGATTTACGGTTACTGTGAACAGCAACGAGTTATGAATTCAGCTGCCGCAGCATTTCCAGAAGTTCGATATCATCTGATTTTAACTTCAGGTTGGAAGAATAGTGCTTGCCGTCCGGAGAAGTTACATTGATTTCTATGATCGTATCTTCCTTTAATGCGTCTGCAGAAACTGCATTTAGAAAGAGTGGAAATTTAGGGTGATTGTTTCGAAATGTCTGGACACTGCTGCGAAGCTTCTGAAGCATTGCCAGTTGATTAAAATTTAATGCCATGTTAGTACTCCTTTAGTTTTTCTTCTCCGTATATTACTGAAAGCATATAAATATTTCGCTCTCTAATCTCTTTGATTACCATACTCATCATCTGTGTTCCGAACCCTTGATTTTGCATTTCCGGATGAACCATCAAATCCTGTATGTAGGCATCAGTAACCCCATTAGATACGACTTCCACATATCCTACCAGTCTGTCACCCTCATAAGCACTCACAGAAAGAAAACACTGTAATTTTGGATTATTTAAAGAACTTTCCATTGTATTCCACCCAACAAATTTACGCAGTTCGCTCAGTTGCATCGCATCCATTTTCTTATTTAAATAATAATTAACCATCTAACTCCTCTTTCAATGAAATCATTGCTTACTTTTTACACTTGCCATCCAACGCTTACACTTTTCACATAAATAAATTTTTTATCAGTTCGACAAACTGATATGTAGTCTATCCCCTCAGATTTTTTAGAGCATCGGGGTAATTTGAGATAATCATTCCAACCATCTGACATTTTTCCATGTCTAGGCAATCGCCACACATTACCACACCCTTTTTCAACGCGCATTGACAAATACCGCAAAGACTATCGCAGTATATAGTTTTAATCCCATCAACACGACAACCTTCACAGTTGATATGTTCAGGCAGAATGGGAGCATTATTCAACTCGGCCCATAGTTTTGCAGTTTTCTCACGCAGCGCCTGGTCGTCATTGATTGTTGCAAGATATGCGTCACATTTTTCACAATCCAGCCCACAGTATGAAATCATATTTCTCATGGTTATGTACCTCCTTATATTCCGATTTGTCAAATTGAAATCCACCAACACACTCCAAATTTATCAATAACAGTAAAACAACAACTACTCCATGGAAGTTCATGAATAGGTTCAATAATCACTCCTCCATTACTCAAAACTTCAAATGCATTATAAACTGCCTCCTCAGTACCCATTTCAAAAACATTAAATGTCATGGTTTCCCATTTATTCTTATGTACTATATCAATATCACATGGATTTGAAGCTTCGGCTAATGCCAAAAAACCTTCTCTATTAACAGACAACTCGCAATGCTCATAAGCAGTATTGTTCTTATTTATAAATGCTCTAGTAATCTCTGCTCCAAATGCCTTACAATAAATTTTTGCTGCTTCAAAACTATTTTTTACATAAACTTGATTATAATTTTTCATAGTCGATCTCCTTTTTCAGCTTCATCAATTTTTATTTGGTAATTTCAATATAATAATCTAAAAGTTCATATATCCAATCATGAAGTACCGAAAACTGAAATCCCAACGCTTGTGCTTTTTCGGTATTTATACTATATTCCGGTTCTCCGTTATATGGAGCATTTTCCCCTCCTTTGTCAATAATTGCTTTGGAACCTGTTTTCTTTTCAACATAATCAATTATCTCTCTTATAGAAATAGTTCCTTCAGCACTTCCATTAATTGCTCCCTTGACCTCTTTATCAACCAGAAAAGCCATAAATTTCCCTGCTTCATCGGAACGTATAAAGCCCATCTGACAGTCCAAATTATCTATATTCATAGGAATAGACTTCATTACATGTTCGACATAGAATAATAATCTTTTCGTATAATCATCTTTGCCTATTGCAAAAGGATATCTTACCGCAATCCAATTGCATCTAGAGTATTTTTGCCACAAAGCATACTCCGCTTGCCGTTTTATTTGTTCATACGGAAAAACAAATCTGTCACACCAAATAAGCTCTTTTGATGTTCCGTCAAAATCAGATTCCATCGTATTCATATGTTTAGGTTCATATACTGACGTACTGGACATATGCATGTATTTATCACAGTCTACAGCTTCCATCACATACTTTATATCATTCGAACAATAGGCAATTTTATCAATAACAATGTCATAATGCGTGCCGGATAATGCTTCTTTTACACTTTCTTCATTTGTCCTTTCAAGGATAATCCTCTTTACCTTGTCACCATATTCATCAGAAGATATTCCCCTTGTGGCAATAGTAACATCATGCCCCTTTTCTAAAAGTTCTTTTACCATATGTATTCCAAAAAATCTAGTACCACCTATTACTAATATTTTCATCCTTTTCCTCCACAAACTCATATTTATCAACCAAATCTTCCCCTAAAATTATACCATTCCCCCAAGAATAAAACCATACATTTCCTCTCGTGACGCCATTTTGACGCCATTCACTCCTCATTTCTCTCTATGATGTAGAAAAGGCATCCCCGAAAATTTCGGGAATGCCTGCGAGCCCTATAAACAAAGGAAAACCACGGTTTCGTGTAAACACGACCGTGGTTTTCTTTATTTATAGTGAGCTTGCGCTCTATTCACGAGAACACCTCGATTACGCTCACGCTTCATCTCGGTCGGGACTGTCGTCCCATAAATAAGCAAAAGAAAGTCCGCCTGAATGCAAGCATTCAAACGGACTTATTTTACTTATTTATTGTTCTCGTAGTGTCACGAAAATTATTCAATAATTGTAGCAACCTAACTAGATATGATTGTTTTTAATGTTTTTATATTATTTTCAATGTTTCTAATTGATATATATTCACATTTTACACATATTTTTTGCATTTTTAACTTTTTCTAGTACCGTTTTAGTACCATTTGACCTAAAACAAGTTTATAAGTGAAAACCTATTTCAATTTATTTACAGGTTTTTGTGTTTACATTGTACACCCAACAATCATGTCTCATCACATGGTAGAACTTACCCTGAACCTTATCTATTACAAGTCTCTGACCTTTTTTGAATTTTCCAAGACTCTTAGTTCTTGCTAAGGCTTTTGGAGCTTTTCGCTTGTGGCAGTTTTTTGACAGTTTTTTACTAACTAAAAGGCACCAAGTTTCCTTGATGCCTTACATTATTTAATCTTCTTCTTAAACTCCAGCCAAGCCTTTGCATTTGCTATTCCTGAAAATCTGTGTGGACAATCTTTTCCGGTTACATCAAAATGCCTAACAATTGTCTTTGCCTTTCTGCAATACTTCTGAATGTATTCAATCACTGCTCTAGTTGCTGCTATCTGCTTTGCAGTTGGTTTATTGTCAACAATACCGGCTAACTCGATAGATACCTGATTATAGTTATTACATTTTCCAAAATATGTACCACCACCTGTCTTGGAGCAGTTTTCATATTTATTTCCACCAACTGAGTAGCACGCATCACTTAATCTTCCACTCTGATAGATTATTCCATCTAAATCAATGATGAAGTGTGCTCCTGCGTATACTTTTTTATTGTTATAGAAATAATTTGCATTTGCATAAGCTGTGTCTCTACCCTTGTTTCCTGTGTTGTGAATAGGAATGTATCTGACGTTTGCTCTTTTCAACTTTCTTTTTGCACAGAAAAATACATTGTCTGACGCAAAGTATCTATGAATTATGTAGATTTTTTTGTCAGATGCTCTAAACCTTTTAGTCGTTATTTTTTTCTTTGCCATTTTCTATTTCTCCTTATCCTCATTCTCTATGTTCACACTTGCTTCTGTCTGTGACTTAATATTCTTAACCAGTGGCAATAAAAAAGCAGGTATATTAACACCTGCATCCTTAATGTTTTCTAATATTGATATTAATTCATTGCATATGAGCCACACTGCCACCACACAGGCTATCAGAAACTGAAACGGAAATTTAAGCCCTATGGTATCTGTTGTGTACTTCAGCAACTCGTCAACCACAACACCTACAACTACAAGCATCCACATGGAAATTTTCTTAAAAATCCCCCGGAAAGACTTATATGAACTGATAGTTCCATCATCTCTGTATTTAGCTGCGATTAAACCTGTTGTGTAATCTACCACGTTGCAAGTTACAAGGAGCAGTACAGGAATGTACAATATTCCAAGCATTGATGACAACACACTGCTTATTGCTCCCACTATTTTCTTCAATAAATTTGCCTTATCCATATTCTTTTACCTCTTTTCTTTATTGTTTTTCTTGTCAAGACACTATTACTGTACTAAAGGTACATTTTTTATCCATCCCTAATCATTGAATCACCTCTATTCTTCCTCTTCTCCTACTGCCTTATCTGTTTCTTCATATACCCGGTCAAATTCTATAGGGTCGTACGCTTCGTCATATAGAACATTTTCACGTTTGATTTTCATTCCTTTATCGGAATATGTATGCTTAAATTCCTTGCCATTCATTGCCTTGTTTTCAACAATTATCATTATTTTACCTCCGTTGTTATTGTAGTATTTAAATAATCATGTAATAATTTATCATCTGCTAATTCTGTTCCGTCTGAATATAAATGTTCTATTCGATAAGTATTCTTATATTGAAGAACGGTAGTATCTTTTGGAATTTCATATTCTATAGAATCAACAGATATAAACATCATATCTTTATTACTCCAATAAATATCTTCATATATTGTTCCTTCTAATTTGATTATTCGGTCAGCAATCGTTACCCAATTGGTTGCTTTTTTATATGATTCAAGTAAAGACTCTGGTACATAAAGATAGCCGTATTTTTGGAAAATACTTGGGAGTAATGATATAGAGCTTATTGAATTTACTCCAGAGGTTCTTCGATATATTAATGTCTTTAAATTATTGCAACCAGAAAAAGGTTGAAAACTTAATGTTATTGTATTAATATCTATTAACTCTAATTTTCCACAGTTTTGAAACGTTGATGAAGCACTGCTGGAGACAAACAAGGGTAATATGACCTTTTTCAACATAGTACAATTATAAAAAGTACTTGTTCCATTCATCGACCCTGATTTCAATATTTCTATTTTTTCAAGGTTTAAGTCTGAACTAAAACACTGAGTTGCAATATTTGTACAGTTAGGAATATCAATTTTAGTCAATTTACTACAACTGCAAAATGCATAACTTCTTAATTCTGTTAAACTTTCGCTTTTAAATTCAGTAAGATTGCCAGTTAATAATCCTTCTAACTCCACATTATCCCTTACATCATTAACTTTATTTACTAAAGTAGACATATTATCGTCATCAGATACATCAACACGTCTGTCAATTAATATATTTTTTAGCTTGTCCTTCAGCCTGACAAGGCTCTCTATTTCCCATATACTAGTCATTGGCTCCACCTCCTACATAGTCGTTTATTAATTTATTTATAAAAATAAACTCCGATTCTCCTACACGCTTTCCTAAAACATATACGTGCCTTTCCGTTGAATTGTTCCATCCTTTGTCAAACGTCACTTTCAAATTTTTAACATCTTCAACTGATTGAACGCTCATATCAGTAGACCAATTCTTTGACGTTGTTAATGTTGATGTTGTAGCCTTAACTCCTGCCGATACCTTTTCAGCTATTGTTTCAATATATTTGCCCGGAATCGGAGAGTTTTTCAGGGAAATATTGTACACGTAAGTAGCTCCGCCGGTCAAAGCGTTTGTTAAAGTCACTATTGGCTCTGTTCCGTCATTGGCATATACATCAATGTTAGCTGATTCAGTCGACCATAAGGTTACACAAATTTTTAATTCCTCAAACTGTCCGTTTAAATTCAAATCGTTAAAATCTAATATAACTGTGTCACTGCTTGATGCAACTAACGTCTTATCAAGAAGCAATTCCCAATCAAATGCCGATTCTGTCAACTTATCAAGAATGTCCTTATTGTTGTGAGAATGCCTTACTTCCGTATTGTCTGAAACATTCTCATTTGAATTAATCGTAGCTTCAATAGTTGATTTGAATGAACTTTCGTACATATTCAGCCACGTGTTTGCTATCGTGGGCCCAAAAGTCTCGTATTCTGCCAAAGTAGAAAGTAAAGCCTGCGTTGTAATGTCTGATGTAAGCTCCATTCCTGCTATCTTTCTTGTCTTTTTCAGATACTCACTTAACTCAATATCTGTTGTTCCGAAGTGCTCCCATGCATTGCCAACATACATATATTCATCATATACATTGTCTTTTGTTGCTGATTTTCGAGGCACCATGTAAATTGTGCTTGTTGATATATCCGTTGTTGGAAGAACATCCACTTTTTTAACGTCTAATAAAGTTAATGAACTTACTAACTCATCTACATATGACTTGTCAGCTTTTCCTTTAACAAGCGCATTGTTTATAATTTGAGTTCCAACAAATGTTCGCAACAGTTCTTCCGGATCCGCAGTCATTGAATTAACAAGCTGTGCGACTGTTATATCGTTCTCTAATGTTTCGTTTGCGATTTTTCGTGTTGGTGGAACATAATTCAATTCTCCTTCAATCCTATCCGCTATTTCCTCTCTGTCCTCATCCGTCAAGTTATAGTCTTTTCCATTGAACAATCCTGCATCTGCATCTTCTCTGACTGACTGTGCTTCCTTTTTTGCTGATTCAGCTATTTCTTTTGTATCATTCATTATCTTTTGCATGTCTGCTCTAAATCCCGGCTTATCATCTTCTGAAATGTATTCCTCTGGCTGTTTTCTCTCCTGCACTGGAATAACCAGAAACTTCTTAGTGGTCTGGCTGTTTTCATCAATGTACTGCAAATATGCCGTTATTGTTCCATTCATGGCAATTAAAAAATCAGGTATTTCTACCTGACTGTCTGTAATAATCTTATTTGATGTTTTGTCTGTATCATCATTTGAAAACTGAACCTCAACTCCATCAGGAATATCAAGGAACTCTATTCTTTGTCCCCGGTCATACTGAAATATCCGTGGAGCTGTAAGCCTGCACTCCTGGTCAAATCTGACCTGTATAACATTATCAATTCTTTCTATCTTCATAACTGCTCCTATTCCTCATAATTAGCTTCAATATCATCCGTCAGTGCCACAATCCCACTCAATGTACGTTTAAGCACCACAGTAGTAATTGTCTTTTCCGTATCAACCAGATTTCCGTCTTCATCCGGTGAATATTCATCAACCTTGTAACTTATTACATCACCCGGTGTTATAAATGGTAATCCCATCATTTTTAACTTTGTTGGTGTAAACTTAAGCTTGTTTTGACCTAACATGGATGAATTAACTATACTTATACAGTCAGCGGGGGTATATTGGTCTTTTAGCAGAAAACTGTATTTGACCGACATTGACGGCTTATCTGCTGTACCCTGTAGTGAATTTCCATTACTATCAATAATGTCAAATGCTTTACATTCATATACATTATCTGAGTATTCCACACCATCCATGTCATAATTTCTCCCAACCTCATAAGGGGTACTAACATCCGGTGGTGCAACATACTCAAAGTGTGCCGTGTGGGGATTGTAAAAGCCAAATACTCCGTTTAAATTGCATATGTAATCAAGCAACTGCATTAATGTCATATTTGAAGAAAATGGCTTAATCCACAGAGTTACATTATCCATTGGTAATGTTATTTCCTGCTGCTTAAAGTCAAATACTTCACCAAGATATTCAAACAGCTTGTCCCTGATTTTTTTAACCGTAGTAGTAGATTTCTTATTTTTTGTTAATTTCTTTAAAATTTCACTTCCCTTAATATTATACTGACTGTCAAAGTAACCTGTGTACAACTCATACGGATTCCATTTACTCTGTCCTTTATTTACTGGCTGTAAATACTCATACCATGCAGACATGTCTAAATAGGAAGAACCACCCTGCGGTATTGTGTAATCACAGTGAATGACATCTCCTTTTTTATAAAGTGTGCCTTGTACCCATTCGCCCTTATTATGAGAATCAACCAGTCCATAATCTCCTGATTTAAAAAAATCTGAAATTATTATGTTACTGTTTTCATCAAGATAATGTAAGTAATCATATGCCACTATATCCCTGAAACGTCTGTCGTTTTTCTTTTTACAGCTCTCTATCTTTCCGTCAAACAACACAATATCGTCTGTATCACTTGTATCAATGTAACCGTAAGACTGCTGCCAATGCTCTTCATCACGTCCGGAACTTACCAGTAAACGCACATCCAGTTTTTGAATAAGAATGTCTAAAGCACTTCCATCTGATGATTTATCCTGTATGGAAATGGTAATTGACGTACATTTGCTATTTATCATGATAATGCTGTTAAAATCATTTGTGATTGTTGTAACATCAGGAGACGTACCATCACTTTTTGCCTGAATTATGTTCATCTGAAGATTGCTCCAGTCTATTGAGCCTGTGTTTACCTTTAATACACCATACTCTGTAATGTCATTTAAGATTGCCGTTTTTAATTTGCCAACATTTGGAATATCCTGTGTACTAAATTCCAGTGACTGTATTTCATATGTCTGCTTGATGCATTCATAGTATTCTCCACTGACACTTTTAACCACATCACCCTCATTGTATTCTTTGCTTAAATCACCAAAAAAACCTCTGTAATGTGGGTCCTTTAAGCTGATAGTTACTTTTATCATCTTGTTAGTCAAATCTTCATCAATGTCTGCCACTGTAATTTCAAACTGGGAAGAATTACAGCCACCAGCTATAGGCTTGTTTTCCTCACATATGCTCTGTACAAGCTTCATACTTTCCTCTAAGATGTTACTGTTGGTAATATCAGCATGGTCTCCATTTGGGAATGATATTGTGATGTACTTTGGCATATTTTCATTAAGATATATTTCTTTGGTCTTATCACTTACGTTTAGCACTTGTACTCCTCCTTAATATTCAATAAACTCTAGTTTCATTTGGTCATAGAGCAGTGTATTTCCCAAATTGTTAGGCTGGTAATCAATATCAGGCATATAACAGATTGCATCTTTATATCTTAATTCTTCTGAGTTCCAATATGTCACCTGTATCTTTCGCTCTCTTGAATTAACAATACCCTGATTTAATAAATTTCGTATTTCCTCGTATTCATTAAGCCATAATTTTGGTGTCTCAAATTCAATTTTAGTTTTAAAATTTGGGGAAGTCTGTCTCACTAAGAGATTAGCTGCATTACGATTTGCTTTAAGTTCAGACCTCTGATTGTCATAAGAATGATAAGAACCCCACATTATGTATTCGTTCGGAAATACTTTGTCTTTTATTTTTAGCAAATATCCTTTATAACTTGCCATAACCTGCTCCTTCCTTAATTAAATGCCGGGGTTCCCGTTCTGTTCTTATATTTTTTAGCTTCAGTTTTAACTAAATTAAATACTCCGTCCGCATCACCCTTTAGAAATACATTTACAACAATGTTGTCATTTCCACCTGTTCCTTTGTTGCTTTCCTGTACGTCTCGCAGTGCCTGTTTAATAGTTTCAAGTGGCGCCTCTATATTTGTTCCGTTTTTCTGATCACCTACCATTGCAAGAAATGGAGCATTAGGTTTTAACACAGCACCTTTTGCTAATTTTGGTATCTGCGGAACAGCTAACGGATTCTGCTCCCACAAGTCATGGAACGGATGCCATTTCATTATCTTTACATCCCTAATCTTGTTAAGCATTCCGTTAATGTCATTAAATGGTTTTTTAATGATTCCATTCATTGCATCAATAATTTTATTTACTACCATTTTAAAGACTCCTGATATACCATCTTTTATTCCGGTAAAGATCTTTCCACCCCTAGAAAAAACATCCTTGACAGCCTGCCATGCCTTACTAAATGTGTCTTTAAACCAATTTGTTACGTGGGCAAATGAGCCTTTAATTCCTTTCCATACTCCATCAAAAAAAGTACCTGGATTTTCCCAAATCTTTTTTATTCCATTTAGAGCTGAAGAAAAAATGTTTGTAAAGAACCCTGCTACTCCAGAAAATACATTCTTAATCAAAGACCATGATGTTTTCAAAACAGTAACGGTTCCACTAGCTACATTTTTTATAAAACTTGCTATTTTCCCACAAATTGCCACAATTATGTCCCTTACAAATTCCATTGCAACCTTTATGACATTTTTAATTCCATCAAAAATACCGCTAAATATGCCTTTTATACCATCCCATGCTTTTTGCCAGTCTCCTGTAAAAACTCCAACAATAAAATCAATGATTCCATTAATTACATTTACTAAATTAGTTATAATTACACTAATCATACTTACAACCGTTTTTACAGTTATCCACACAAATTCAATAGCTGGCCCTAACTTTGACATTATGGTTTGTATTATCCATCCAATAATTGGTGACAAGAAATTAAACAATTTTCCTAATGCATCAATAATTCTTCCAACAAATCCAATGATACTGCCAACAAACGGCTTAATGTATGAATTTAGTACATCTGATATTCCATCTGCAATTCTGTCAACCACTGGAGAAATGTATGCATTATATCCATCTAACACATAGGAAAATATTGTCGATAATCCCGAACCTATATTATCTAAAGTTGGCTTCACATACTTGTCATAATTACTCTGTATAATTTCAAAAACTCCTTGAATAAAATCCTTAATGCCACCAACTATTTTACTTATTGGAGTTAATGTATTGTCCAAAGCCTCTTTAATTGCATCTTTATTTTCAATTATTGGTTTAGTGATAGCTGATAGCACATCTCTACCAATTTTTTCGCATAAAGATAAAACCTCTAAATGAACTATCGTGAAAATCGAAATAATGTCAGCCACTATTTGCTGTGCATTATCGTTTTCAAATATAGTGTAAATATCTGCTAATGCATCAAAAAAATTCCCCCATATTGTTGCTCTTTCTGATGAAATATCTAATATCTCAACAAATTTGCCTTTTATATAATCTTTATTTTGGTCAAGGAACTTATTTATTCCACCAATAAGCATTGTTCCGATACTTACTCCAATGCTTGCAACAGAGCCGGTTATCCTGCCTAAATTATATACAACGTTATCAACCCAATTATTTGCAGCACTTACAACTTTAGGGTCTGTAAAAATATCTTTTAAATTATCTCCTATGTTTCTTAAATAATTTAAAATCTGTTCAAAGCCATCACTTTTTAAACCAAGGGTGAAACCTGCCAGGAACAATTTTGAAAGTTTTCTAAATTTGTTCAAAATCATAGATAGCAATTTATCCATTTTTCCTAAAGAACCGTTACCTGCATCTATCCCTTTAGTTGAATACTTCACTCCATTTATATCTCCGGAACCGCTTCCTGGAGTGCTGCTGTCACTGTCCTGTTGCATTACATTCAGATTATCGAAATTAGCTAACCCATTTGCTGCCTTTGCTGCTTTTTTAGTAGATTTGGCTAATCCGTCCATTCCACTTGTGGCACCGTCAGCATTATCTTTTATTCCCTTAAGGTCATCACTTGTTTCAGATACACTAGTATCCTCATTCTTATTTCCTGTAAGCATTTCCGTAAATGACTTAAATGCACCTGCCAATGTACTTAACTTTGCAAGAAGAGTATTTATAAGCTTTAATACCGGTGCAAAAATATTAATAAGACCTTGTCCAATATTGGCTTTCAAACTCTCGAACTGCAAATTTAATATTCTTGTCTGGTTTGCCCAACTGTCTGACGTTCTGGCAAAATCACCACTTGCATCCGTCAATTGCTTCTGCACAAAGGCATACCTTAATGCTACCTTTTCCTGCTCCGTCATTTTTGCTGTTGTTTTGCCAAATCCATTCTGTAAAGCAAACTGATCCAATGCAGTTTGTGTCATTACAACACCTAAGTCCTTGAGGGATTCAGTTTCACCAGTAAACACTGACTTAAGTTTCGTATATGCCTCATCCTGACTAATATTGTAAAAAGATGCAACATCACCTGATAATCCGGTAAGAGTTGTACTCATTTCAGCTGCTTCTTTTTCAGAAAATCCAAAAGCCTTTGACATTGAGCCAAATGTACCTGCATATCTCTTTGCCATTGTTTCTGATAAACCAAATTGTGCGGCTGCATTCTTTGCGAACTTATCAATTGTCTTATTCATTTTTGGGAAAGCAACATCAACTACGTTTTGTACTTCCGTTAAGTCTGAACCAAGCTCTATACAGTCTTTGCCAAAGTCCACGCCTTTTTTTATTGCAAAAGCTCCTGCTATGGTTGCGCCGACCTTTTTAGCCATATTGCCTATACTTTTAAGCTGTGAATTAAAGCCCTTTTCATTTAGGTTTAAATCAAGTGCTACTGCTCCAACCGTTTGCATCCTATCCCTCCTTCCTGCTAAACATTTAATCCAGCCATTCTAAGGAATGCCCTTTCCATTCCTTCAATAGCCTTTTTTGCACCTTTTTTACTCATTGTCCTTGTATGTCTTAATCTCCATTCATTTCTTATTCTCATTTGGTCTTTTGTGAAGTTTTTCAGAACATCTCTGTCTTCTTCTGATCTGATTGACACTATTCTTCCAAGAACCGTGTCCGGCCCTATCCCGACAAGTAAACTTCTAAATTCAGACCAACGCATTTTTTTAATGTCTGACACACGCAAACCATATTGTGCTGTAAAAGATGCAACTATTAAGTCAAAATCATCTATCAGATCATAGAAAGGGTCTACTCCCCCTCTTCGCCTTCCGTATTACCTACTGCTACATCAATCGCTGACATAACCACCATCTGATAATCCTTAAAATTAAGTTTTAACTGTGACAATTCTTTCTGTGCCTCCTTCGTAAAGATAATCTTGCACATTTCTTCAACATCCTTTGCTGTTGGATTGTCACTTGCAAGTCCCATTACCTTTAACATATTTTCAGCACTTGCATCTATTTCTAATTCCAAATCCTTTATTTTGATTTTCGGATTCTCCTCAAAATTCAATTTTTCTGTAATATCAATTACTTTTGACATATATCTATTCCTTTCCTTTTATACAAAAACAGAGCAGAACCTATTAGTTCCACTCTGCCATGATTTATAACTACTAATTAAACAGCCGGTGTTATTGTCGGCTTACCATTTGACATAACATCAAATTCCAATGGTCCAACATTTGTGCTATCACCTGCGTTACAAGCTGTAACATTGATAACGGCATTTTCAAATGCAACAACTGTGCCATCAGGAAAAGTCCACTCAAAGTAACCCTCTGCATCCCTTCCATTGGCTGCCCATTTACCTGCTATATAGTCATTTCCTGTATCTCCTATGTTTCTTTTTCCTGATACTGACACGGTGATTCCCTTTGCAGTCATTAATCTCCTTATCCATCCCTCTGTATTCATTGGTGTCCATTCTTCCACACCATTGTCAAATGAAACTGAAAATGACTCCATATCCGCTATGGGGTTTACACTTCCCTTTGCTTCACCAACCTTAAACTGGTTTTCATATACAGGAAAAACTCCATCTGGTTTACTCATTCTGCTCTCCTTTCTCAAAATAAATTTCTAATTCAATTACTCTCTCATATACCCCTTTATCATCTGTCGCCACATCTATTGGTTCTGAAGACAATAGACGTATATAAGGTATTCTTGTGTTACCAATAGTCACATTGTTCGACTGTTTAATGGCTTCAAAAAGCTTATATGACGCCATTTCCGTTTCCAGTGAATCATTGTTCCAATGTACAAGCAGTGATACCGGTTTAATTTCATAAGATGCCATTCCACCAATACATTGTCTAGGCTCTCTGCTGGTTTTTAACTGATAAACTCCTATTGATTTGTCCTGCTTATTATCAAGTTTACCTGTGTAATAATGTTCAGCTATGTTAAAGCCTTTCAGCCAATCTTTTATGTCTGCCAGATATAACATCATACACCTCCATTTTTCTTGTAAAGTTTTGCAAAGGTCTTTTCTGCAAAATCCTGCTTCTTACCTCCCGGTGTATACGGTTCAAACCATTTTCCACCGGCATTTGCATTTTCAGATTTGCTAAAGTTATATTCCGGGTGATAGTAAAGCCGTCTTGCATAAGGAGTGGAAGATACCACGGAAACTTTTCCATTTCTGCTTTTTGAATCATCAACAAATGTGTCTGTATTCTGCAATGTTCCCTTGTCAAAAGGCATTGTTTCTGATTCTTTCAAATCACCCATAAGTGCTTCTGCTGTCTGTTCTAATGATACAGTAGCTGCATTGCTTAATTGCCGTATTACACCCATATTTAACTTTACTTTTGAACTTACCTTCATTAAACAATCTCCAACAACGTATAATTCACTGTTCCATCAGGATTTCTTGCTTTTGTTCCCTGATATATGTTCCTTTTAACACCATATACTTCAACATATCCACTACTTATTACGGCAAGTTTTGGGCATATGTCACCAGGTATATAAGCCTTTGCTCCTAATGTCACAATTTTCTGTTCTGCTGTGAGTTTTGTATATGACCGGTCCTGATAGTTAGATTTAATATTTTTGTCATATACAACAATGGGAGAGCCTGTCTCTGACAAACCCTCACCATATATAACCACTCTTATATCTGTCCTGCACACTGATTTTGGTATTAAATTCGGATATTTCATCACAACAGCCTGCAACAATACCCGGTCTGACAAAGCAGTCCATATATGTCTTTTTTTATAGCCACACCATTTTCAACATATACATTCCATGACTGACCGAATGACATTGATACACCATTGACACTGTAACTTTGTAAAATAGTGTTGATGATTTCCTCATTGTCATATTCAAATTCTGCCTGCTGACACACAACTTCTTTAATGGTTTCACTTTGAAACTCTGTAAGATTATCAAATCCTTCAGCATGTATCCGGTTAAAGGTCAGTGTATCAATGTGTCTGCTTGCCTTTTTTAGTAAAGAATACCGCTCACATTCGGGAATCAGTGTGTAACCGAATGAAGCATACTCTTCCGGTGTGACATAAGGAGTATAAGCCATAGGCTCACCTCCTACTCTACAGCTTCAATTTTCTTGATAATACCATCTCTTGATGTAGCATTACCCAAATCAACGCCTTTTTCTAAAGCGTAGGCTTTAAGCTCGTCTAATTCCATTGAAGAAAACTTATCACCTGAGCTTTTTAACTTAGAAACCAACTCCTTGAGTTCATCTCTTTCTTTCACCACAGTTTCGTACTCTGCATATGAAACTGTAGATTTAGGTGAACGTTTTATAAGTTTTCCTTTATCATCCAAAATGTCATATCCTAATGCAAGATATTCATCCATGTTTGATTCAGAAACTGTATAAACCTTATTGTCTTTTATTGCTCTCACTGGTTTTCTCCTTTCTAGGCAGTTGCAGCATTAATAATGCAACCGTCTTTCATAAGTTCATCAATAGCAAATGTTCCGTTAAACTTTCTGTTCTGGTAAACATAGTTATCCGCTGTTCTTGAATCTGTTCCCGGTGTGAAAACTGAAATGTAACTATATTTATCTCTTGATACCTGACATTCAGGGTCAATCAAAATGTAGTTAATCTGAACAGCTGAGACATCTGCCACACATCCATTTGTAAAGTTGTAAGCAGTCTTAAATCTTGCTGATGGGACCTGCTTAATCTTTCCAATATCATCAATAGAATGAACTCTTCTATCAATTCCTTTTACTCCGTTTGCTTCAAGTGTTCTCTGAATACCATCCGCATTTTTAAGTAACTTATAGTAAGCTGGTGTACAGTAAAGAATTACTCTGTCAAGTGGAACACCTGCCTCTGTCATTGCCTCTAAGTTGTCGTCAAAATCTGAAAGAACATTTGCAGTTGTAAGTGCTGTTGTCTTAACTTTTGCTCCAACTCTTTTAGCTTCTGAATAGATTTTACTAAATGTGTAACAGTCTGCCTCCGGAATAGCCTGAGTTGTCTCAAATCTCTTCTGGATATTTCCAATTGCCACTACCATGTTAGTTTCATCTACATCCATTGGATCAATAGAAAATTCAATATCCCTATCATGATCTAATGTCTTTGTTTCATATTCATTTGAATATGAACCTGTGTTAAATCCTAAGCTACCTCTGGTATGGTCCTTATAACCACTTACTGATAACTTCGGAATTTTTAAATTTTTACCATTGACAATCTGAATGTCTGAATTTGAATTATATAAGTCAACAGATATCTGCGACTGGCCATATAATTCTCTTAAAATGTTGCTGAATATCTCAGCATACTGTAATACTGCCATGTGTTACTACCTCCTATTTTTTCTTTATTCCAAAAATGCCTCTTAATAAGTCATCCTGGTTCTGTTGATTGTTATTGTTTGGAGCACCAATTTGAAATCCCTGATTATTTGCTCCACTTTCTGCTGGTTTTAATGCCGGAACATCTTCCAAAACTTTGTTGATTGCTGCTTTCACCTTTTCTGCATCAACCGTTCCGTCTTCTCCTGCTACATCCTTAAAATCAGCCATTTTGATTACATACGGAATTGATTTTGCATCAATACCTAACCCTACAGCCTGTAATGTTGCAGAATTTTCAATCGTAAGCTGTAAGTTTCTGCTTTGTACCTGTGCAATTTGAGATTGCATTCCTGCCACATCAGGTGTATTTTTTGCTCTCTGCTCTTTGTAATTGTTAATTGCCTGTGTTACTTCATTTTCAGACATGCCCTGCTGCTGAAAAAATGACTTTAAGGCTGACTGCTCTGCTCTTGCAATTCTGTTATTAACAATTCCATCAAGCTGTTCCTGGGTATATGTTGTACCCTGATTGTTATTTCCAGTATTCTGGTTACTGTTACCATTTCCGGCGTTGTTGTTCTGGTTGCCGTTACCAGCTCCGCTACCCTCTCCTGAACCTTCTGCAAAAAACTGAATGTTCATAGGGAATTTTCCTGATTCTCTTGTTGTAGATTTCATAAAATATTTTCCTTTCCGTTTTAGCTCGTCAGCTTATTCCGAGAGTTTTTAGCCATCACGTTTTTGGGCATATAAAAAGCACCTACTTACTTGTAGATGCCTTAGGTTCATCTTTTTCAATTACTGCACCAATTTTTAGCAAATATTCTTTGCGCTCTTTTGTTTTTGCCTTAACCTCATCTCCGGCTTTCACTAAGACAAGGTTATTATCCTTGTCATAGAAATCAATTTTTGCAATTAACATAAATTACCTCCTATTCTTCTTTATTTTAAAAAAATTATTTATTTGATATTTTTATATGCATATTGTATAATATATAAAAAGATGAGAGTCACCTTCTCCACACCAAAGGAGCTTATGCTCTGGGGAGGGCACGAGCTCATCTTTTTATTTTTGTCTTTTAAAAACTCCCAAAACCTTGTCATTTTTTATAATTATTATTTTATCAACAAACTTTGTACCTTTAGTTGAATATATGTAATCTATTTGTGGTGCGATATCCTCTAACTCCTTATCAATGTTGCTTATATCTATAATGAAATTATCTGCTTGTTCTTTTTTCTTATGTATAGCATTATAAATTGCTTTATCGCTAGAACCATTTAATTCCTTTAAATCAAACTTATCTCCTTTATAAATATAATCCGGTGTTTTTGTCACTCCCGGACATTCAAACATCAATTCAATTTCGCCACCAAAATTATCTTCTAAAAGTGTTGCTACTTCCTTCTCTCTCGCTCCTGTTCTAAATACGGCAACGTTGTCCGTTGAACTGAAGTGATTTCCCTTATAATCCACATACGATTTACTTTTTACAATCTTATGGCTATTTGGTGTTGCTTTTTTATACCATTCTTCAGTAACATTTTTAAAATTATTATTAAGAATGTGTTTATCAGTGGCAATCGACTTAATTCCTGCCTTTTCTTTCCACTGTTCCTTTTTTATGTCATATTGTTTTTTATTTTCATCATCTAGAGAATAATTAGATAATCTATCAAACTTATCTATGTTTCTCTGTATTAAATTGTCCCTGCTCTCCTGTTTTTCTGCTTCAACAGCCTGCTTCATTTCTTTTTTTGTCACCTTTTCAGGTTCATCAGAAATATCCGGGAAATATGTACTATGTCCGTCCTTACAGTTTGGATGATATAATCCACCTGCCATTGCCTGAGACATTAACGGATATGGTCCATCACTTACCTTACCACCACTCCAAACATCATCTATAAGTATCTTTCCGGTCCATTTTCCACATTTAGGACACGGCATTCCACGTTTATGCACAACAACCGTGGATATTCCCCACTCTTTCCTTTTGTTTCCCTCTCCCTGACAGTAGGCTCTTGTATTTGCTGTTCTTAAAGCCATACCTGCATATGAAGCAATGTTCACTCTTGCACCATTTTTATACTGAATGCAGTTAATGCCTCGACTTAAAAAATCCTTTGTAGCCATATCTACTGCCTTTTCGTATGTTCCTGCTCCTGTGTTGAAATACACCTGTGCGTTAAAAATTATTTTTCTATATTGGTCATTTGCCATTCTTAGCATTGCAGTTTCAGCACGTCGCATACTACCATTTACTTCATTAAGTAATGCATCAAGTTTTCTGTCATTAATACGAAAAAAAGCACCTTCAATGGTGCTCTTCTGGTTATGATGCAATTTTGCACCCTTTTTAATTGCTTTTAGTATCTCCTGCTCCTGCTCTGTTTCTCCCTTGTTTCTATGTTCTACAATAGACTGTTGTATCTTGCTGTTTATGTCTGCAAAAGACTTGGTAAATCTCTTTTTGTTTTTTTGACGATATGCATTCAATGCTTTAAACTGTTCAGCCTGCCATGAAGTCCAGTTAAGTCCTTCCTTTGTCTCCTCTGCTCTGTGGTGTGACAGATTTCTTATCATTGAATCAATTAGTTCATTTTCAATGGCCCTAAAAGCCTCTTCTGTGTCATAATCCTTTGGCATTTCTAATCTCCATTAGCATATACTTTAAAACCAGCTTTTTTGAACTGTCTTTTTAAATTCTTAACCTGTGTTACTGAACTGCATCTGTCATTACGCATTTCAATTATCTTATCTTTTTCCAATGCATATATACCTCTTGGTACCTGCTCACTTGCAATCCTAAGAAGATTCATTGCCTTATTCTTCGACATCTGGTACACTCTTTTGCCCACTATTACCTTCATATGTTATCTTTCCCTCCATATTTAGTGCCGGCTCCTGCTCATCTGATATTCCCTGCTCTGCTTTTAGCCTTGCTACTTCATTCTTTTTCCATTCTTCATCTTTAGTGTCACCATACAGTTCCTCAACGGAAGCCTCAACACTCATTATTCCCTGTGTCTTTGCTTTTCCAACTGTCTCTACCTGACTTTCAAATGATGGATTAGCATACTCACTGAAATCAATCGTGCATTTAACCTCTGTTAATGTTTTGTTTTGACTTAGATTAATAACATCAAACACCTTCTGAATGAATAAAGGTAACTGATCTTGTAAAATATCAACTATATTTCCTCTTGTATAAAGGGTTGTCTTTTCCTTTTCTCTTTGTGCCTCAGCATTGTCTAGTTTTTTAACATCAATTCCCAATGTACTTGGACTAATAAGCCCCTGTAAGCACAAATCCAATGCTGTAACATATGTAGCAAGATATGACTCATGCGGAATAGCTGGTTGTGTAACCTCTATCTTGTTTTGAGCATTCTCCGACATATCATCACCCTTAGCAATATATGAATTATCAAATGCATTAGGTTTAATTATTGCACCTGTATTCGGATTTCTTGGAAGTATTGATTCAGGAATCCATTCTTTGCTTCGTCCTTTTCTTAAAGCATCCATCCACTGGCTCCAAGCTTCGTCCAATGCATCAAAATCATCTGTTTTCTTTTCAAATATTGACTGTCCTCTTCCTTCCCATTTGGCACTTTCACCATACATAATAGGATGAGCCATTATTACTGTTTCATCAAACTCTACATCAGCTAACCCACTCAATGCCGGAATAGTGTCTATAGCAACACTTACCTCATCAGTTCCACGATAAAGTTCATATTTGATATAACCATATCCATAACGTTCCTTCAGATAGTAGTCCATGTTGTTATGACTATATTCTGTTGTAAACACAACTTCATGTATTCTTCCCCTGTTATATAAATAATCAACCTTATCAGCTCCTAAAAATTCTATTATTGGATATTGACTGACCTTACTATCAAGAGAGATTTTAAATGCACCGTCTCCTAATATGAGCATTTTAGATACAGCCTTTTTCAGAACCTTTTTAAGGTTGTTGTCTTTAGCTATATTGTCCCATATCTTTTTGTCAGTATCTTTTATAAATGTAATCTGGCTAAAATCAGTGATTATAATATCTGTAAGCCTGTCTACAATAATTCCCGGTAAGCCTGTATGTATTTTTCTTATCTCTCTGCCTACAGTTGAACGTGCTGCCCAAAACTTTATTCCATCAGAGCCTCCATTTATGTTTTGGTAAAACTGTGTCAGTTCATAACTGTCACCGCGATACCACAAAAGATTCTTTACACAATTACTGGCAAAATTCAGTTGTTCTCTAATAATAAATGTCTGATTTGGAGCATCCTGTATTTTCAAAAAATGTCTTATTCCATCTCTCATTCTATCCACTAACCTCATTCTTTTTTAACTCCTATTTTCTTTCTGTATGGAATCCAGTTGTACTGAACAGAGTTGACCATATGATCATTTCCATCTTCCGGTTCCTGGTCCTTTTCCTCTAACCAAAAATACTTCTCCAACTCTTTTACATATTCCTTACAAGTCTCTACAATATAAAAACTTGGCTGAATACCTTTATCATCATTAAAGTTCATCCAACCAAGCTGTAATATAATTCTATCTATAATTTTCACAGCCTTATATGCCGGATTAAACACATATAAGCACTGTGCGTGTTCCCTTTTGAATTTATTTAATTCTGTAATTGTTGCTGCATCTGCCGAGTCGACAAATACGTGTTTTGCCAGTCCCCATTCTTTTCTGTTTCTTTCAAGAAAATCAAAATAATTCTTTGAAGTATCAGATGGAGCTATAGGAGTACCAATTTCCGCATTGTTATAAACTCTTTCGTCCAAAACAATATATCTGCCTTTATTTGTAATTCCTGCAAAACTCATTGCAATGGTATCAGGACTTTTAGTTGAATAAGCCGTGTCTAATCCACTTGTAAATATTTCAAACCATTCAGTTTGTTTCTTATCTGCTCTGTTTCTAATAAATGCTTTTGCATCAGCAACCGTAATCAAATGATGTTTTCTATCAAATATACTAAATACAAGACCTGTTGCCTTTCCTCTGAGACCTAATATCTTGTTTTTGTACATCTTGGTTCCTACCGGAACTGCATCTATTTTGTCCTGTATATCCTGCTCCGTTAAACTGGCATTATCATAAAAAGTAAAATACCAATGAACCCAACCAACTTTTTCAGGTTCATTTAACTCTGCCAGCAATTCTTCCGGATAATCTTTAATGTATTTCTTTAAAGGTCTACTGTGATTAATAAACTCTTTATATACAGGTAAGTCCGGACTATCAGGGTTTGATGTAGTCATCATGTACTTACATCTATGGGATATTTCTCTTAAGAACTCCATGTCTGCAGTATTAACTTCATCAATGTACACGCAACCTTGTTGTGAACCTAACACCTTTTTCCATCGTGCTTTATTATCATAGCCACATACATATATTATCTTTTCACCATTTGGTGTCTGATACTTAATGTGTGATAGACCAATTTTTCCTTGACCTTTAGGATAATATTCAGCTAAACCATCAAACTGGTCTAAAAGTCCTCTTTCATTGTTGATTACATTTTTTTCAACTGTACCAAGGTCTGCTCCGGCAATAACATGATACTTAATATCACTCTTTGCTACCATAAGCATAAACTTAAATATACCTACTGTAGTTTTTCCTGCTGCAGTAGTTCCCTCAAGGAAATCTCGCTTGGTTTCCGTTAAGATAAACTCTTTAAATTTAGGTGATAATTGTAACAATACTAATCACCCTTTCCTACAGGCTTCATCTGTTCTAATATGCTGGCTATATTATCTAATTTCTCGGCTTTCTTTTCTTCTGCTTCATTGTTTACATCTACTTTGTCTGTATACAATCCATATCTCTTGCCTAAAAGTTCGGCTGCTTTTAATCTCTCTTTTTCTGATGGTGGCTTTTCAATGGTTCTTGCTTCGCTACATCCATCTCCTATTCCCTCAACCACTATCTCACTAGAAAAACTTTCCCCTCTTAGCACAGAGGTTAAATATTCTAAAACTTCCTGTGCATCAGCTGTTCTTTCGTTGTGAAGCTCTGCCAGCTGATTATCTATGTACTCTTTAATCTCCGGCTTATTCATAAGTCTTGAAGCAGCTGCAGCTGCAACATTGTCATTTTTAACACTTGGATAAGCTTTCTTATAAGCCAAGGTTTTATTAAATTCAGTATCTGATAAAAGTTCATCACAAAATATCTGTTCTTTAATTGTCACTACAACCACTCCTTTCAAATTTTTACGCAACAAAAAAGAACAGCCATAAGACTGTTCCTTCATGAAAAAAATACAAAATACTAGGGGGAAACCATCAAGACGAAACAAAAATGTCATCTATCAAATTATCACAATACCATTTTAGCAATTATTAGTGTGAATTACTATGGCTTGTTTCATTTTAACCCGGTTACCTGTCTGAACTCTTCTAGCGCTCTTCCATGTAATCTAAGAAGCCACCTATAGCCATAACCCATATCAGTTGCTATTTGCTCCCATTTTTTCAAAGCACAATATTTTTGATAAAGAATTTGTTGATAAACAACGTTATCAATCTTTCCTATATCCTTAAATACTTTCGCCCTAGTCATAGTAAATTTTTTTACCAAACCTTCGTATTCTTCTATCTTTTCATCAATTAGGCATATAGTATCTGCCATTTTATCACCTGATGTTGAGCTTATTACCTTTTCTCCTTGCTGTATAGCTCCAATACTTACTGATAATTCTTTTAGATTTCTTATTTCTTCCTGTAGCATTTTTATTCTGTCACTTAACTGCCTAACCTGCCCCAGGTACTCCTTTGCTGTTATTTTCTTATCTTCCAACCTCTTCAATCCTTTCTGCTATTTTTGTGCATAAAAAAACCAACCACCAAATACTGGTAGTTGGCTCCTTTTATATCAACTTTTCGTCAAAATAATTCTTCAAACAATTATACATAGTCAATATATACTCATTACTTGAAATCTTTTCGCTAATCTTAACTTTTTCATTACAAAAATCTTCCATAGCAGCAAAAAAACCCAGATATTGCATTAAATTATACCTTAAAATTTCTTCATTCTGTAATTCTTTATCTGTTACTTCCTCCAATAACATCTCCAAATAAGGAATAGCATTTTTTAACGGAAAAACATTTAAATTATATTTACACATAATATGCTTAAATAAAATTACAGTTGAAATATATCTCGCACCAAACTCATCAAAATTATTAAAGTACTTATTTGAATAAATTTGTATATAATCAATGTCCTTTTGCATAATCTCAATTAAATTGTAAGCATGCGTCATTTCATGCCATAATTTATAATAAATATCATTGCCCTGTGTTAGCAAAACGTCATACACACTCTTTATTTTAGGTGGAATAATTAAACATCCCGCATTATTCTCATATTTATCCCTGTTATCTTTTATATTTTTAGAAAAGTATTCATCTTCTGTCATCAAGATTCTTTTTTCATAAAGTTCACTTTTTGATTCCATTATATGTATTTGAAAGTCCACTCGTTTCTTGCAATTCACATATTTATAATACTCTTTTATATACCGATACATAACTAATCCTCTTTTTTAATTATACACGTATAATAACATTTCAACTACCAATATTCAATTGTCAATGTACATTTGTTTCTAATCCTTATCCTGCAACTTACATATCGCCCACAAGACGAACACTGCTCCAATTACCATAATAATAGCTATTGTATTAATAATTGCCATCTAATCACCTGCCTTTTATTTTCAATTCCTTAATTGCTTCATTCTCTTTCATATTATCTCTCACTTTCTAATAACTCTTTATTGTCAAAAATGTTGCCGATAACTTCAATTTCAACACTTCTTAGTAGATATGAATCCCCTTTTCCATCGACTTGAGGTATTTCAGATTTAACGCGAATCCAAGAGAAAAACTGATAATAGTTATTCTGCCAAATCGTTTTGTAAAAATTACCTTCTTCATCTTTTACAACATCATTCTCCCAAATCAACTTGCCGTTCTTATCTTTCAAGCCTGTGCATTGGCAGATTGTAGATACATCAACTCTTGGAGCTTTACCTGCTCTTATACAAGTTCCTGTAGAATAATCAAGTTCAATAATCATCCTGTACAACTTATCCATATCGTCATATATTAAAGCTCCTTGCACCCATTCTCCGTTATCAAGTCTTTTTGCCTTGAATAAATATCTATTATCCATCTATTCCACCACCTTTACCAGAATTTTTAATTAAAATTCTAACACGCATCTTCTTTTAACCATTTTTCAATTGACCTTACACAATCCGTACAGCACTCGGCAGTATGTGCAGGGCAACCATATTCACAAGAGCAACCACAATCGTATAAGAAATCTGCCAATTCGCCATCACTCATAGCTCTTATCCTATCTGCGTTAGTTTGTATTTTGTTTTTATTCATTAACTCCACCACCTTTCACTATCTCAATAGCATCCTTTAAGCCTGAATCGTAAAACATTTCTTGTAATGTGCCTCCAAATCCTTTATTATTCTGTTTTTTACTTAATTCTTCCACAACTTTATCCACATCGTAATCTGCATCTTTATTGTTAAGATAATCTAATAATTTTATCCCAAATTCGTATGCTGTCCCTTTAAAAGGTTCGCCATAAGGATTAATTTGTGTCTGAATATAATTTTTAATTTTTTCTGAACTTACTAACTTCATAATTGTATTATTTCCTTTCTGATTATCTTTAAATCTCAGTAGTCTGCTTGGTCATTTCATCATCCCATTCTGCATCTTCAGGTGCATGTAAAACAGTACAGTCCTTAGGTTTGATGTCACTGTTTGATACTAAATCAGCTAACTTTCCGCGAGTTTCTAACCCTCTTAATCCACATCTCTGTAACAAAATTACTAGCTGTTCTCTATATGTCATAATATTCTCCTTTTAGTTCCTTTACGATTTCTTCAATTTTTGCAATAGATATTGCATATTCATGATAATTTGTCTGCCCATTATCATTTAATAAAATAGTCTCATTCTTTTTAATTTTAGCAAGCATATCATCAATTGCTTTTTTATATGCCTTTTCACAAAATTCTTCTGCTACATAATAATCTACATATTCATCATTAAATGCTGTTTCAACATTACTCCATAATTCACGTTTTAATTCTTTTAATCTATCTTCCATCTTTCTGCTCCTTTCTATATGGCTCTGGTAATGGTTGCCATGCATCTATAACCTCTGCCACATATTCATTTATTCCTTCAAATATTCCGGCTGATTTATACTTCAATTCCGTTACAAGTCCGTGCTTAAAACAAGCTATAACCCTTGTTCCGTCTTCCGGCAGTCTTTCACTGCACGGAATCCATCCGTTATTTTTTGTTTCTTTTTCCATTGCCCTAATTGAATCAATCAGTTCTCTTTTTTCGTTTTGTGGCAGGAGTGATGCCATGACCACTCCCACTGTTTTATTGAAATATTCTTCTTTCATTTATTATTTATTCCTCCCTTTCTGCTAGCTTTGCATATTTCCAAGAATTTACGTCATGTTCGTTTACAGCACTCCAAGATGTTTTTCCCTCTTTCCAAACATACACCCTTCCATTTTCATATTTAGCAAAATACCTTTTAATCCATTCTGATTTTAAGATGTCTTTAACCAATATCGGTGTATCAACCTTGACTTTCGACCAGTCAACTTCTAGTTCTTCTTTTTCTTCTTTGTATTCTGTGAACAACCAATTTAAGGCATCATTAGAACAAGAAAAATTGTGGTTATCAAATAGACATTCGTCACACATTATACCGCATTTACAGATGTGTGGCTGTCCTTGTACTAGTGCTAACTTATCAGGGCTTATAATATCCTCAACTACTAGCACTTCTTTGTATTTCTCAATATTTAACATTCTCTCACTCCTTAACATTTCTTAACATTTTTATCTCTAGTCTATTTTTCGTATATGTATTCCATTATTGCTGTTGCAATTGTCCTAACCAATGATTTCTCATGTTCTTCTGGATACGCTCTACAAATGCCATTCAACTCTCTTACCATTTCTTCACATACTGCATCATCAGATATATCCCTATCTTTGTATTCTGACACTGCATGCCAAACAAATAGCATAATGTTGTAAACAGTTATAAATTTATTCATTTTGCACCTCCTGTATCAGGATATATATTCCCGGAAGATCTGCCCAAAACTTTTCAACGTGTTCTGATACCACCAAACAATCATCTTCCCAAAAATTCAAACTAGTCATGCAGTCTTTTAACATTTTCTGTAAATTATCGGTATCAGGCCTTGTTGTTCTGTACTCACCGTTTTTATGACTACCTTTGGGAAATAACCATTTAACAACCAACATTACTCCTCTGTTAAATTTTTTATCCGGAACATTTTTTGCCAGATATGCCATCAGCTTACTCTTAGCTTCTTTTAGTTCCTGTGGTTCATAAAAAACAGGCTTACCATTAACCACTGCAACTTTATGTTCCTGATAAGTTTTAGTCGGTGGAACCATTGGCATAAAAAACTCACATTTATTTGCCATAGTCCGCACCCTCCCATTTTCCCGTGCTGCTATTGTACTTGATATATTTTTTATTAATTGCCATGTCAAAAACTTTTTGCCTTACTTCAGGAATGTTAATAAGCCATTCGCACACGTCACTGTTCATCACATCAAAATCACCGGTTCTGTTTTTATGTCTTAGTGGTGGCATTACCTTTGCCGTTTTCAAAAATGTGTAGTCCAAACTTCTCACTCTACTCAACTCCTTTTTGTCAATGTCAGGGGAAGGAGTTGTTGTGCGAAAGCTAACGCACAACTACTTTCCCCATTGACGAGGGAAATTTTTCTCGCGTATTACGTAGTAATATATATTTCCCTAGGGAAATTCTCGGTAATTTACCGACTTTTTCCCTCTGAGGGAAATTCTCGGTGTTTACCGACTTTTTCCCTCCAAAAGGTCAGGGAAATTCTCGGGAAATTTCTCCGAGATTTTCCTTTCCCTGACACCTATTTTTTGCCAACTTTCCCTTCGTCTATCCAAAATCCACCATGTTCTTTTAGTCTGTTTCTGATGGTCTTTTCAGTTACTCCCATTGAATCTGCCAATGATGTTATGTCAACTGTATTATCCTCATTAAACGTTGCCAAACTTTCAAATGCCTGGTCTAATGATTGTATTCTTTCCTTTTTTCTTTCTTCCGGTGTTTTTTTGTTTTTATTAAAGTTCTTTTTCCATGTCTGTTTAGGATTAACATCGTCCGGATTAATATCTTTTAAAACTCCTGTTTTATCCACTACATGCCTTGGATAATCAAACCATAGATTAACAGGTTGGAACTTGTTAAATTCACGCAAAGTTCCTTCCACTCTCCAAGCACTCATATGCTCCACCTGACTTACTCTTACAGTCAATTTTTCTGTGAGTTCTTTCCACTGTGCCGGTGTTAATAGCCTTTCCGCTTTTGCTTTCATTTGTGCACTACTGCACATATCATCCTGTGAAATGAAATCTTCCCAGTTATCAACTTTTTCGTTTAAATACTGTACAATAACATCACACATGACATTATTGGTTTTGTTTAATATCAAATCGTCATTAGTTTCCAATTCAATCAGGTCTAATAATGCATCAGGATCTCTCGCAAACACCCCGCTGCCTGAAGCTCTGTCCATTGATTTTTTAGTTCCCTGGCCACCTTTTGAATGGTGATGGCAATATATAACCGCACATCCCAATTCATTGCATACCTTGTCAAACTGATTGCAAAATTTAGCCATCTGATCAGCTGAGTTTTCATCACCTGTTATAACTTTATAAATAGGGTCAATAATAATGGCTATATAGTTCTTTTTAGCTGCTCTTCTTATCAGTTTAGGAGCCAGTTTGTCCATAGGTATTGATTTACCTCTTAAGTTCCAAATGTCTATATTTGACAGATTTTGGGGCTCATATCCTAATGCCTGATATACGTCTTTAAATCTGTGAAGACATGAGGCTCTGTCCAACTCCAGGTTCACATACATTACCTTTCCCTTTGCACACTTCCAATCAAGCCATTTTTTGCCTTCAGCAATTGCTATACACATTTCTATTAATGCAAAAGACTTTCCTGCTTTTGATGGACCTGCAATCAACATTTTGTGCCCTTGTCTTAATACATTGTCAATCAAAGGTGGTGCAAGTTCGGGCATGTTATCCCATTGCTCACTTAGGCTTTCAGGGTCTGGCAAATCATCATTGATTCCATCTATCCATTCCTTCCACTCTTCCCATGATTCCTTTCCAATATTTACATCAATTAAAAACTGTTTTTTGCCATTTCTGATTACTCCGGGCATTCTTGACAGTCTGCTTGGATTTTTATTTTGTGTATCTACAGTAAGTCCATTTTTTTTGCATACCGCATATAAATATTCAACTCTTTTTCTGTATTCTGTATAGTCAGTGGCTTCAATTTTTACTATTGCATGAAGACTTTTCCCACCTGAATATACCAGGCAGGCAATGGGTAATTCCAATTCTCTAATGATTGCATTTTGTTTCTCCAGTTCCACTACATCAGACTCCACCAAGGCATATCTGTAATCTGATACGTTATCATTCTTTACACCTTTTCCATCAAGTGGATTAAATCTTATCCACGCACCTGCTTTATCGTTATAATCACCAATTACCTTACATATGTCACCATTACACTTGTTCAGTTCCTGAATCAACTTTCCTGAAGTTCGATCCCAGCACCCCTTAGTCGGCAAAAATTTGCCTTCCTTTTCCCAAGTCTGTGTTACATATCCTACGTTTTCGGTAGAATCAAACAATGTTTCAAGATACGTTGTAAGCTCCTTAACCGGATTCCAGTTTTTAGGTTCCTTTATTTCTTTACCTTCAACCCATCCCTGTTGGATAACAACCATATCCTCTTTGCTGCCAATAGTTCCATCCCAATCAAGTTCATAATCATTTCTTTTAGGCTCCCATCCGTTTTCACGTGCCATTTGAACGATAGTTCCTGCTGTAACAGGACTGGAGCTACCATGGAAAGACTGCCATTTTCTAAAGCACTCTCCATGGTGATATCTACTGTCAGCTTTACTCCATGAATCCCAATCATTAGCTGTATAACCTGATTCTTTCAAAGCCATGCCAACGTTTACCCATTCCTGGTATTCCAAATCTGCCGGATTTATATATTTAATTAATTCTAATAAATCATATCGCTGTTCCATCACTAAATCCTCTTATTGTGGAATATACTCTTGTGGTACAATTCCATTTGGAATCCTCCAACCATTTGCCGCTATTCTGTCTATCAGATGTTTGGCTGTATCAAACTGCCATGTTCCAACATGTAAAAATCCTCTACTCTCTAAAAATCTAATCTGCTTAGGAGTAGTTAATCCTGCCATTCGTCTCTTATCCAGTTTGTCTAAAATTTTTGCTGCTTTTCCTGCGTTATCTATTGAATCAGGATATATTCCCAATTTTTCCAATGTTTTTACCTGCTTGTCTGTAGCGGGTCCCATTTCCCAGCCAAAAGCCGGAACATAATTGGTTAAGTCCTCTGCCTGTATTGACATTTCAAATTGCAGTGGATCCACCAGCTTTCTTTTTCTGTTTCGCATTTCTTTCAGCTGTTTAGCAAGGCTTTCCTCTCTCTGTGCCACAACGTCTTCCTGTGCCTTAACTTCTGCCTCTTCCAAATCCACCGGACAACCTGCTTCAGCAATGTTTTTTGTAATCTGGTTTGCTACTTCTTCACTTTCACTGATTAAGTGTGCAGGATGGCATAACTCATGTCTTTCAGAATGCCAAAGGAAATCCAGAAGCAATAATTCCGTCTTTCCTTCACAAAGTCTTGTACCTCGTCCAACCATCTGTGAGTACAATGCCCTTACTTTTGTTGGTCTTAATACAACCACACAGTCTACACTTGGACAATCCCAACCTTCTGTTAATAGCATTGAATTGCACAACACGTTGTATTTTCCGTTATCAAAGTCCTGTAAAACCTCTGTTCTGTTATCACTTCCACCGTTTACTTCAACTGCACTAAATCCCAATTCATTTAAAATATGTGTGAACTTCTGACTTGTTTTAACCAAAGGTAAAAACACTACAGTTTTTCTGTTTATACAGTATTTTTTCATTTCATCACCAATTTGATATAAGTATGGGTCTAATGCCGTGTCAATGTCACTCGTCTTAAAATCTCCTGCCTGCTGACTTACACCTGACAAATCAAGTTTAAGTGGTATAGTCTGTGCTTTAATTGGACATAAATAACCTTCCTTAATAGCCTTTGGCAATGAATATTCATATGCCAGTGATTCAAAGTAAGAACCAAGGTTCTTCATGTCTCCTCTGTCAGGAGTTGCTGTTACTCCTAAAACTTTTGCATTACTAAAATGTTGCAATACTTTTTGATAGCTGTCTGATATACAGTGATGTGCTTCATCAATGATAATCACATCAAAATAGTTTCTATCAAACTGATTAAGTCTCTTTTCTCTCATTAATGTCTGCACTGAGCCAACTACAATTCTGTACCATGTGTTCAAACTTGACTGCTCTGCTTTTTCCGTTGCACATCCAAGTCCTGTTGTTTTTGCTATTTTATCTGCCGCCTGTTCTAATAGCTCCCCTCGATGAGCCAAAATAAGAACCCTTTTTCCACCCTTTACACATTGTTCAGTAATTTTTGCAAACACTATTGTTTTGCCACATCCGGTGGGAAGAACCAATAATGTTTTATCAACTTCTTCCCACTGTTCAAAAACAGACTCCATAGATTCTTTCTGATACGGTCTTAATTCCATTAGAACTGTCCCGGCTTCCATCCACTTGCTGTTTCAGGTGTTGGCTCATAAAACTGTTTTATCTGATTTGACTGATTGATTTCACCTTTATCATTTTTCCAACTGTGAATACCTACCTTGCAACGACCTTTAGAGCCAATTACGAGATTCCAGTTCATGTTTATTTTTTCTCCCTTTTTTCTCTGTCCTATGGCAGTAAAAAAGGCACATAACATTCCTTCTGTCTTACTATGTAAAAATAAGTTATGTTTAATTGTTGTTGATTTTTCTCCATCATCAGATGTCAACCTGATTGTTAAAACAGCCTTGTTACACGCTGGCAATTTTTCACTTCCATTATGTCTTGCTCTTTCAAATCCTACTACTTCAAAAGAATAATCACCTTCGGGAAGCAAAACAAACTCCGGACCATCCTTTTCTATTTCATCATCCCATCCTAATTCTCTTTCAATTACTTCTGACATTTCTCTTTCCTCCTTTTATTAAAAATTAAATGGTAATTCACTTTGTTCTGCACTAACAAATTCTCCTCTGGACTCCTTTGTTTTTTTAATAACTGCATATATCTGATTCCATGCTGCAACCAGGCAGCCATTAACAAAACCTTCATCATAATTCTGTATTGGTGTATCAATCGGGTAATATCCCCTGCTTGCCACCGCTTCCTGAATTTCCTTTTCATTAACGTTGTAAGCCACCATCAAATCATTCAACTTTCTCATGGCATCTGAGCCTAAGTCAGCTGTTTTATTTTCATTTGCGGGTACTGATGTCGATTTCTTAGGTTCGCTTACTTTATTATCATTTGCCTTTGACACATTTGTGTTATTAACATTTAAATTATTGATATTAACATTCTGTGTTGATACAGTATTTTCTTCCTTTACAGATGAAGAAGATTCAATAATTGGCGCAATAACAGAATAATCGAATGTTGTCTCCTCAGGTAAATCATATCTGTTTTTTGCATCCCAACAAGGATGATGGGTTGTATACATCACTCTTTTTCCACCCTGCGCTTTATGCTTCTTTCCCTGGTCGTCTGTGGCAACCACAATTGTCTTATAGTTGGCAAACAATAACATGTCCGACCATTCTTTAATCAATGGTGCCGTCTGAGATGCCGTTTTCTTCCCCAGCTTCAACTCCCATCTGTCATATGCTCCAAGTTCATCCGGCTGTTCAAATTTTCTTAACTGCGCATGAGCTGTTAATACAACATTGATTCCTTTATCCTTAACATCAGATAAAAGATTAAGAAATCTTCCAAATTCTTCTTTGCTATACACATATCCATTACCATAACCAAAATCTTCAATTCCCTTTTTGCCTCTTGTCTGGCACACATGCTCAACACAAAGATTTTCTGCCCAGTCAATAGTGTCAATGACTAATGTTTTGCATAAACCGGGTGTATTCATTACTTCCTTTATCTGTTCAATAATCATGGTCCAGCTTGAGGGTCTTTTTGTTCTTGCAACATTTAATTCTGCCGTACTGCCTTCTGTATCTATGAATAGTGGCTCCGGAAACTGTGCGGCAAATGTGGATTTACCAATTCCTTCAGGTCCGTAAATTACTACTTTTTTTGCACTTTTAATCTTTCCTCTGATAATTTCCATTAAAATACTCCTTCCTGAAATTTCGGTACGGATTCTTCTTTCTTGTCAATATTGTTTGAATATCCATCCTCTATAATGATTGAACATTCGTCTCCTGCGCCAACTCTTGTTGCAATTGCCTGCAAGCCTTCTTTTTCAATCCACTGTCCAAATTCTTTTAAAGTGTTTACATCCATTTGTTCAAGCTTGTCTATTAAAACAAAACCACAATTAGGATTTAATTTTCTTACTATGGCAGTAGCTACTTTCAACTGTTCACTACCTGACATGTTATCCCATTTCTGTCCTTTATAGGTCAATGCATTATCTTCAATTGATAATTCAGGAAGTGGAAGACTCGCATTATTTAACAGATTAATTCTTTCCTTTCTCTTGTCTTCAATCTGTGTGGTTAATGCATCATACTTGGTCTTTTCGACTTTTGCATCCTCTTCAGCTTTTTCCTTATCCATATTTGCTCTTATTTTACGATTTAACTCTTCAATGTTTGCAATATTGTTTTCCAGTTCTGCTGTTGATTCATCCTGAAGTGTTAATGCATCAGTTTTAGCTATTGCAAGGTTCTGCTCCAGCTCTGCTTTTTCTTTTCTCACTTCTTCAAGTTTAATACTAAGTTCAGTAATCTGTCCTTCAAGCTGCTTAACAGATGCCTCCTTTAAGCTTACCTGTGCTTCATATAGACTTACCTTTTCACGTTTTTTCTGATTTTCTCCATTTCTGGCAAGTATTTCCTGCTGCTGTCTGATAAGCTCCTGAGGTGAAATTAATTCACTTGGGACATTATCATAATATGGCTGTTCATCAGCGTATTTCTTTTTCTGATCAGCAACTCTCCCAATCAAGAGCCTTTCGTTTACTAATGTCTTGATTTCTTCATCCAATGCATAAAGAGTGTCTCCAACACCAATAATTTTTAATAATGTATCTGCTTTTTCTTTATCGTTGGCATTCATAAACTTTGGTAAGTTTAATGCTAATTCTTCAATAAATGTGTCTAACAACAACTGACCTGCTTTGTTTCCATTCGGATCCGTTACCTTTAAGTCACTGTTCTTTCCTTTTCTTTCAACCACCAAACCATTACTTAATTCAATATGTAAAATTGGTGGAATGACCGAACCATCTCTTTCAGGACTTGATGGTTTAAATTTGTTTCCACCTAAAGCCCATGCTATACTGTCGAGCACTGATGTTTTACCCTGGCCATTGTTTCCACCTATTACAGTTAAACCGTTTTCCGTTGGCTCTAATTTAACTGCCTTAATTCTCTTTACATTTTCCAATTCCAAACTGTTTATTTTTATACTATCCATCTATTATTCCTCCATTAATATTTCATCAACTGCTCCACACAAAAAACTCATTACTAACACTATTCCACCTGCATATAGAAGTCTTAGTGGAATACTTTCGACACAAATCCAGTCGTTGTACCACATTACAATTGCCACAACGATACCTATCATCAGATTCTTGTATCTGTTTGCAACTCTGTACTTTTCCTGTAAAACGTGGTAATCTTTAGGTGTATTGTTTTTGTGAGAGCTTGAATGTAGTGGTGTATATTCAGGCTCTTCTTTTTTGGTTTCTTTTACTTCTCTTACTTCAAGTCTTTTGTTTGTTTCCATAAGCTCTCCTAACTGAACATTAAATGTATGAATTTATTCAACATTTCATTTTCTTTTCTTGACAGTTTATTTTTGTTTTCTCTTGCACGCTTTTCAGCTTCTTCATCCGACATCACAAAACATTCCAGCAACATCTCAAACATTTCCTTTCCTATGTTTTCACCATGCTTTTTAATAAAATGCCTCTTTACAGCCTCCACAAATATCATTGCCTCACATTCAATTAATTCATCAGGACCTGCCATTGTTACCTTGTTTTTGTCTACAATAATCATCCTTATCCTCTAACCTTTCCAACCATATCGGTTATTTTTTCATTCGACCAACTTCTTGTTTCAGTCAATCTTGGACAATGTGTGTCCATAATGTCCTTTTCTTTTCCTTAAGGACAGTCCCTGCAACTACCTGAATGTTTTCTACAAATGTCACGCAAATCCCGGTAGCTGTTAATTGCTCCAATCAATTTAATCACTCCCTTCTATGAATAAAATCTTTCATTAAAATATTTAGTTGGAACCTTGCCTGACATTGTAATGTAGCCTTTCTCTTTCAATTCTGCATTCATCTGCTTAATTATTTTGTATGCAAATGAAAGACTACACTCCATTGTTTGAGCAATATCCTTTGCTCCCATAAATTGCTTCTCAGGCATATCTATCACCTCCTATTTCTCATTGCTTGAATTATTTTCACGTTCGATATTGAAAAAAATTTCATCAACCTTTACCCCAAATAAATTTGCTAATTTTACAGCATTTCGTATCTTAACCATACCAAAGTCTGCTTCCCAAGCATTATAAGTTTGTGTTGAAACTCCCAGCTTTTTAGCAGTTTCTGACTGATTCAATCCTTTTCTAGCACGTAGTTCTTTTAGTGAATACCTCATTAATTCTTCCTTTCTTGTGTCTTTTTGAAACACTTTTTTCTTCATTCATTTTGAAAACTTGAATTTTTATTTAGAAAATGTTAAAATTTTCTTACCCTGACTTGGGCAAGAAAGGAGTTGATCTTTTGACCAAACTTTTGTTTTTGCCCTGTTCTCTTAATTTGAGGTTGCAATAATGGTTAGCCAAAGCATTTAAAACTGGCGTAAAATGTAGTAATTAGTACGGCGTTACTACTCAGGTGCTAGAGTATAATACACAGAGACGGCACTCGTAAAATGCTTCACCGTACTTAATGCTCCTCTTAATCCGTCAACTAATGGGCTATTATATTTTTGCGCAGAACTAAAACTGCATAAGTGACGGAGTCCTTGATAGAAGCATTTAGCTCCATTAGATGTGGTGAAAACCTGCAAAGTACATAGGGTTAAAAAATTTAGCATTTAACTGTTAGGAATGGAGCTCCTAACAGTTTTTTGTTTGTTTTGGTAAACGTGGCTTAAGAAAAAAATCTGTATTTACATTCAATACACCACAAATTATTGAATATTCTTCAAATGTAATTCTTCTTTTTCCATTAAGTGCTAAATTTAGTTTTGGAAGTTCTATACCTGTTTGCCTACTAACAAATGCTTGTGTAATTCCTTTTTCTTCTAAGTAACTTTTTATTTTTATTCCTACTTCCAATTACAATATCCTCCTTTCTTATTTCGATATTTTCGAAACTAACTGTATAATACACCGATATTTTCGAACTGTCAATATATTTTTTCGATATTTTCGAATTTTTTATTTACATAATCGAAATAGAGTGTTATACTTTCGATTAACAGATAGGAGGTGTATAATATGACTTTTGGAAAAAGATTAAGAGAATCTAGAAAAGCTAAAAGCTATACTCAAAAGGATTTAGCTAACCTGATTGGAGCGAAACATAACTCCATAAGTGATTGGGAAAATGATAAAAATAAACCAGATCCTGACACTATCGAACTTTTATGTGGTGTTCTTGATATAACCCCAAATTATTTACTTAATTCAAACACTGATGATTTCTCACCATTAGAAACTGAAATCATAAAAAAATACCGTACACTTGACGAACACAGTAAAGAACTTATTTTAACCATCCTCAATAAGGAATATGAACATATGCTTGGTAAAAACGGTACATCAAATACTGCTTTTGCTTCATTAAAACATAATAATTTGCTTAATGCAGCACATCAAAGAACAGATATTGATATTCCAGAAGGAATTGATACATCAGAAAACGACATTATGGACGACGAAAACTTCTAGTCCAAAAACGAAAGAGGGTTAAAGGATGACATATGAAGAATTATTAATCGAAAGTGATAACCTAGGACTAATCGTGAAAGAAAAGCCTTTGGAATATCACGACGGAAGGATTAAGGGGAATCGTGTAGCAATTAGAAGCACAATTCCTACAAACACACAAAAAGCGTGTGTATTAGCTGAAGAAATAGCACATCACATCACTTCCACTGGTGATATATTAGATATGAGTAATATTTCAAACAGAAAACAAGAATATAAGGCAAGAATTTGGAGTTACAATAAATTGATAGATTTACAAGGTTTTATTAATGCTTTCGAACACCATTGTACTAACTTATACGAAACAGCAACTTTTCTTGGTGTTACAGAGCAGTTTCTTGCAGACACAATAAATGCTTATATGCATAAATATGGATGCTACATAAGGTACAAGAATTATGTTATTGAATTTGGATTTAATTCAGTAAATGTAATAATGCAATACAATTAATTTTAAGGAGGGAAAAAGTATGGCAATGATTAAATGTGTAGAATGTGGAAAGGAATTTTCAGACAGAGCCTCTGCTTGTCCTGAATGTGGTTGTCCTACAGAATATTCAGTAGATTCAAATAATGTTGCTTCTGATTCTGATGGATTTGTAGAGCAGGATTCTATTGTAGAAGATGAAACAGAAGAATCTACAACTAATATCAGCGACACAGTAAAGGATTTCGCAGGTAAAGCTTTAGCATCTTGGAATGACAGAAACCATGCCACATCAAAAGTTAATGTAATTAAGGTGGACGAACAACATAGAACTTTTCAAATTAAAGGATATATACCTAAACATAAAAGTGGCGGTGTTGGAAAAGCTTTAAAAGGTGCTTTAGCTGTATCTACATTTGGTATGTCAAGCATTATAAGCAGTAGCGTAAATTCAGCAGGTGCTAACAATTGGTATAATTTTGATGACCTGGTAAGCTATGAGCTTTTAGCTGATGATTCTGTTGTAGTAAGTGGCGGTGTAGGCCAAGCATTAATAGGTGGTTTAGCCTTTGGGGGTGCTGGTGCAGTTGCCGGTGGCATTACCGGAAAAAGAAAACAGAAGAAAAAAATCGAATCTCTTATTATTAGAGTAACCTTAAATGATTTCAAGACACCTTGCATTTGCATTCCTATTGTAACTAAAGCTGTCAAAGTTGGAACAAAAGATTATTTCCAAGCTACAACTGAAGCTCAACAGGTATTATCAATGCTTGATGTAATTGCACATAATAAATAATTATTTAAAATAAAAAAGAGCCAGCCACTAACGACCAGCTCCAATGTGATGCAATATCACCCTGAACAAGTTATATTGTATCACTTTTAGGAGCATCTGGTCAATCCGAACTACTGTTCATAGGCTGGATGTTATTTTTATACCCTTTTTAGGGGAGAAAGGAGATACAATATGGCTGTTTTTAAAGATGAAACTAGAAATACTTATTATGTAAACTTATATTACACAGATTATACAGGACAAAAAAAGCAAAAAAGAAAGCGTGGATTTAAACTAAAAAAAGATGCTATAAATTGGGAACGTGAGTTTTTACTGCAAATGCAAGGAGAACCTGATATGACCTTAAACTCTCTCGCTCAATTATATCTTATGGATATAAAAACAAGATTAAAAGAAGTAACTTATGATGGTCATAAACATTTATTGAACAATAGAATACTTCCATATTTGGGCAATAAACCAATTAATTTATTAACTCCTGCTGATATAAGGGCATGGCAAAATAAACAGATTTCCCAGGGATATTCGGATGCATACCTTAAACGAATGAACAACCTGCTTGTTGCTACTTTAAACTTTGCTGTAAAATTTTATAATTTAAAAGAAAATCCATGTCATTTAGCTGGAAGTATGGGGAAAAGAAAACGAAACAAAATAACATTCTGGACTAAAGAAGAATATTTTAAGTTTATTGCACTTGTTGATGATATTACAAAGTATACAATGTTTCAAACTCTTTACTATACCGGTATTAGAATTGGAGAATTATTAGCTTTGACATACAATGATATCGATCTAGATAATGGAATCATTAGAATAAACAAAACCGTCAATTTTAAAGGTGGAAAGGTTATCTTCACTTCTCCTAAAACACCAAAAAGTAATAGGGAAATAACAATTCCACAATTACTAGTTAAAGATTTAAGTAATTATATTGAAAGAATTTATGGCTATAAGATGACCGACCGTGTCTTTCCATATACCAAAGCTATTCTTTATAAGGAACTCAAAAAGAAAAGTGAACAGGCTGGACTAAAAAAGATACGAATACATGATTTTAGACATTCACATGCAAGTTTACTAATTGATATGGGTATTAATCCATTACTGATTTCTGAAAGATTAGGGCATGAACGAGTTGAAACTACCCTTAACACTTATAGTCATTTATACCCTTCCAGAGCTGATGAGTTAGCAGAAAAGTTAAACAAAGTAGTACCATTTTAGTACCACTAAAAGAAAAAGGACTTAGGAAAAACTCCTAAGTCCCTTTATTTATAGGCTATTCGCCAACATATCGTATTATTCGATAATTGTAGCAACCTTACCTGAACCTACTGTTCTACCACCTTCACGGATAGCGAAACGTAGACCCTTTTCGATAGCGATTGGAGTGATAAGTTCAACTTCCATCTTTACGTTATCGCCAGGCATACACATTTCTGTACCTTCTGGAAGTGTGATAACGCCAGTAACGTCAGTTGTTCTGAAATAGAACTGAGGTCTGTAGTTGTTGAAGAATGGTGTATGACGGCCACCTTCGTCCTTTGTTAGTACGTAAACTTCGCCCTTAAACTTTGTGTGTGGGTGAATTGTACCAGGCTTAGAAAGAACCTGACCTCTTTCAATTTCGTTTCTCTGAACACCACGAAGTAGTGCACCGATGTTGTCGCCGGCTTCAGCGTAGTCAAGAAGCTTTCTGAACATTTCGATACCTGTAACAACAACTTTTCTCTTTTCGTCTGTAAGACCAACGATTTCAACTTCGTCGTTAAGGTTTAGCTGACCTCTTTCAACTCTACCTGTAGCAACTGTACCACGACCTGTGATTGAGAAAATGTCTTCGATAGGCATTAGGAATGGAAGGTCTGACTTTCTTTCAGGAGTTGGGATATATCTGTCAACTTCGTCCATAAGGTCAAGAATACACTTGTATTCAGGAGCGTTAGGATCTGTTGAATCACATTCAAGTACCTGAAGAGCTGAACCTGAAATGATTGGAGTATCGTCGCCAGGGAAGTCATATTCGTTAAGAAGTTCTCTGATTTCCATTTCAACAAGTTCCATAAGTTCAGGATCGTCAACCTGGTCAGCCTTGTTCATGAATACAACGATATAAGGAACGCCAACCTGTCTTGATAGAAGGATGTGTTCTCTTGTCTGAGGCATTGGACCGTCAGCAGCTGAAACAACAAGGATAGCGCCGTCCATCTGAGCAGCACCTGTGATCATGTTCTTTACGTAGTCAGCATGTCCTGGGCAGTCAACGTGAGCATAGTGACGTGTGTCTGTTTCGTACTCAACGTGAGCTGTTGAGATAGTGATACCTCTTTCTCTTTCTTCCGGAGCCTTATCGATCATGTCGTAAGCTTCGAATTGAGCCTGACCCTTAAGAGCCAATACCTTTGTGATAGCAGCTGTTAGAGTTGTCTTACCATGGTCAACGTGACCGATAGTACCAATGTTAACATGCGGCTTAGTTCTTTCAAATTTCTCTTTTGCCATTGTAGAAATTCCTCCTTAAAATATTTTATATACATTAATAAACTTATTGTACAATCTTTTGGTGAAAAAATCAAGTATTTTTTCAATAAATTTATAAATTATTAAAATTTAAACGGCGAAAGTAGGAGAAGATCCTACTTACCGTATAAAATTCAATTAGTTCTTTGCACGTTCGTTCATAATCTTTTCTTGAACAGACTTCGGAACTTCGCTGTAGTGTGAAGGCTCCATTGAGTACTGTCCACGTCCCTGTGTACCTGAACGAAGAACTGTAGCATAACCAAACATTTCTGCAAGTGGCACGTCAGCTGTTACCTGAGTAACACCGCCGCTGCGTGATTCTTGCTGTTTAACCATACCACGTCTTGATGAAAGGTCACCGATAACGAAACCAAGGTATTCGTCAGGAACGATAACATTAACAAGCATGATAGGCTCCTTAATAACAGGATCAGCCTTCTTCATACCTTCCTTGAACGCCATAGAAGCGGCAATCTTAAATGCCATTTCTGATGAGTCGACTTCATGATATGAACCGTCATATAGAGTTGCCTTAACGTCAACTACGTTGTAACCTGCAAGTACACCAGACTGCATAGCACCTTGGATACCTGCGTCAACAGCAGGGATATATTCCTTAGGAATAGCACCGCCGACGATTGCATTAACGAATTCATAACCTGCACCTTCTTCAAGCGGCTCAAGTTTAAGAAGTACGTGACCGTACTGACCTTTACCACCTGATTGACGAGCATATTTATGTTCGATATTAACTGCTTTTCTGATAGCCTCTCTGTAAGAAACCTGAGGTTCACCAACGTTAGCCTCAACCTTAAACTCACGAAGAAGTCTGTCAACGATAATTTCAAGGTGAAGTTCACCCATACCTGCGATGATTGTTTGACCTGTTTCCTCATCTGTGTAAGTCTTGAATGTTGGATCTTCTTCTGCAAGTTTTGCAAGAGCGATACCCATCTTTTCTTGACCTGCCTTAGTCTTAGGCTCGATAGCAACACGGATAACCGGTTCAGGGAAGTCCATAGACTCAAGGATAATTGGGTGCTTTTCATCACAAAGTGTTTCACCTGTTGTTGTATTTTGTAGACCAACAGCTGCAGCTATATCACCTGAGTAAACTATATCAAGGTCTTCTCTGTGGTTAGCGTGCATTTGTAGAATTCTACCCATTCTTTCTCTCTTACCCTTGCATGAGTTCAATACATATGAACCTTTTTCAAGAGTACCTGAGTATACTCTGAAGAAACAAATCTTACCAACGAATGGGTCAGTTGCAATCTTGAATGCAAGAGCAGCGAACGGAGCGTCGTCTGATGACGGTCTTTCGTCCTCTTCGTCTGTATCAGGATTTACACCCTTGATAGCAGGTACATCTACCGGTGAAGGCATGTACTCAATAACTGCGTCAAGAAGCATTTGAACACCCTTGTTTCTGTAAGCTGTTCCGCAAAGCATAGGAACGATTTCATTATTGATAGTAGCTTTTCTCAAAGCTGCCTTTAATTCGTTAACTGAAATTTCCTCATCGCTAAGGAACTTTTCAAGTAAAGCTTCATCTGTTTCACAGATTGCTTCAACCATTGCCTGATGATATTCTTCAGCTTTTTCCTGCATATCAGCCGGAATAGCGTCCTTATGGAACTTTGTTCCAAGTTCATCATCATAAATTTCAGCGTCCATGTTCATAAGGTCGATGATACCTACGAAAGTATCTTCGGCACCGATTGGAAGCTGGATTGGCACACCGTTAGCGTTTAGTCTTTCGTGTACCATGTTTACAACATTATAGAAGTCAGCACCCATGATGTCCATCTTATTAACGAAAATCATACGAGGTACGTTATAATCATCAGCTTGACGCCAAACAGTTTCTGACTGAGGCTCAACACCGCCCTTAGCACACATAACTGTTACTGAACCGTCCAAAACTCTTAGAGATCTTTGAACTTCAACTGTAAAGTCAACGTGTCCAGGGGTATCAATGATATTAATTCTGTTCTTTATACCCTTAAAAGGACCTTCTTTTGGTTGCCAGAAACATGTTGTAGCAGCTGAAGTAATTGTAATACCACGCTCTTGTTCCTGAGCCATCCAGTCCATAGTAGCACCGCCATCGTGTGTTTCACCGATTTTGTGGTTGATACCTGTGTAGTACAGAATTCTTTCTGTTGTAGTAGTTTTACCGGCATCAATATGAGCCATGATACCGATATTTCTTGTATTTTCAAGTGAATATTGTCTACCCAAAATAATTTCCTCCTTTCAACAAAGGTAAAAATAGTGTATCTGTCGAAATCCGCATAGGGGCAATGCAAAAGTGCCTGTCCCCTATTATATGCGATTTTCGAGTTAAATTTCAAAGTTAAGCGATTTGTTTAAAAAACAAATTACCATCTGTAGTGAGCGAAAGCCTTGTTAGCTTCAGCCATCTTGTGAGTATCTTCACGTTTCTTAACTGAACCGCCTGTACCGTTGATAGCGTCAACGATTTCGTTTGCAAGTCTTTCCTTCATTGTCTTTTCGTTACGTTCTCTTGAGTAACGAGTAAGCCATCTTAGACCCAATGTTTGGCGTCTTTCCGGACGAACTTCCATAGGAACTTGGTATGTTGCACCACCCACACGTCTTGCTTTTACTTCAAGAACCGGCATGATGTTATCCATAGCTTCCTGGAATGCTTCAAGTGCGTCCTTACCTGTCTTTTCTGCTACGATATTGAATGCATCATAAACTATTTTCTGAGCAACACCCTTTTTACCGTCAAGCATAATGTTGTTTATAAGCTTTGTTACAACAACGTTATTGTATATCGGATCAGGTAGCACTTCTCTTTTTGCTATAAAACCTTTTCTTGGCACTTTACTTCCCTCCTTCATATTCTTCGCTTACATCTGTCAAATCTCGCATTAAATACTTGGTATAATTTGCAAATATCGGCGTTACAAATACTCGGAATACACAAAGTATTCCTGCGTTTTGTGCCTTGATATTTATCAAATTCTACCTGCGTCTTGAATGCGATATTCTCCGACTGTAAGCTTTACCGTGAAAAACATTTTAAATTTCTGTTTTTCAAATGACATCACAGGTACTCGGAGTTTATTCTTTCAAAACCCCGTGGTGCTATTCGAATATATAATAATATAACTCGATATGCACTTGTGATATGCGCGTATTAGTTAATTACGCGGCATTATTTCTTTTCCTTTGGCTTCTTGGCACCATACTTACTTCTTGACTGAAGACGTCCGTTTACACCCTGAGCATCAAGAGTACCTCTGATAATGTGGTATCTTGTACCAGGAAGGTCACGTACTCTTCCACCTCTGATAAGCACAACGCTATGTTCTTGTAGGTTGTGACCTATACCCGGAATGTAAGCTGTTACTTCGATACCGTTTGTAAGCTTAACTCTGGCAATCTTTCTTAGAGCTGAGTTAGGCTTCTTAGGTGTAGCAGTTCTTACAGCTGTACATACGCCTCTTTTTTGAGGTGAACTCTTGTCAGTAGTCTTCTTCTTTAGAGAGTTTAGACTCTTTTGAAGAGCTGGAGCAGTAGATTTCTTCTTTGATGTCTTTCTACCTGTTCTAACCAATTGATTAAATGTAGGCATATCGTGTTACACTTCCTTTCATAAATTTTTATATATTATCGCATATCATTAAGATATGTAATAAACTACTTTAATACGACGGCACAACTTGCACCGACTTCAATTTTGCACATATTCCCCAATTCCTTCATTGTAGAAATGAAGAACACAGGAGTATTGCTTTGCATAGCAATTTTGCTTACTCCGTCTTTAATATGGTCGTCACAGTCTTCGGCAACAAAGACTTTAGAGGCTTTGTTTTCATTTAAAGCTCTTACAGCTTGTTTATAACCAACCTGCAACTTTGACCTTTCGGCATCACCAATCATGGTTTTGTCACACTCCGTATCTGAAAAATTGTACTTTGTCAAGTGTATTATTTATGACACACTCAACTTATCAGATTATATATAAAAAAACTACATTTGTCAATAGTTTTTTTAAAAGAAAATCAAAGATTTTTGGGAAAATAACAAAAGTGAAATTTTAAAGCAATGATTGCAAAGAAAACGAGTCGTAAATGAAACAAATGAAATAAAATGCGATTTTCGTTACAGAAGTGTTTCAACTGAAATACAGATATTTTACAAGCAATGGAAATAATACAAATTTAATAAAAATATAAAGAGAATGCAAGAATATACACAAAACTTTAATAAACATCTTGACTAATATACCCTAAAGAGGTATAATAAACATAATAGGAGAAGTGTGCCGTCAAGACAAAAATCGACATACTTTCTACTATATATAGTGTAAAACATAAAATACATTAAAGGCAAATTAGTGGAGATTAAAAATGGAATTTAACAAGATGATGACAAAAGTGTTATCGGCACTTATTATGGTGTCGATGGTAGGAACATCGGTTCAAGTTCCTACATTAGCGGAGGTTACTAACGCGGGGCGCGCAATAGTAGCCGGAACTGTGGAGGACAAAGCAAAAGATGCTTCAGGCAGCACAGAGTCAAAGGACGCTGGAGCTGCCGATGATGAGGACAATAAAAATCAAAAGGACGCAGAAAATGCCGAAAACAACGAACAGGCAGCTGCGTCTGATAGTAATGCGCAAAATAATACAGAAAACAGTTCAAAAGGCGGAGCAAACACTTCGTCTGTTTCAGGTGCAAAAAATAATTCCTCTTCATCGTCTTCTTATAATAATATATCATCATCTAATACTTCAAATAAATCTACAAGTACTTCACAGGTACTTGAACCTTTCTCAAAGGATAACGACAGCGATAAGCTTTCTTTTGATAAAGATTTCTCACTATTCTCATATTTCGGACAAACACAAACATTTTCAGCAATCGCTGCAAATGGTGACGGCAGCGATATTGAGTGGCAAGTTGAACCGAAGTTCTTCTCAATTTCAACACCGAAAGTAGACGGTGCAAAGAGTACCGTTGATATTACATGGGATAAGGAAAAAGTAGAAGATATAGAAAGAACTCCTTTCTATGCAATGCTAAAATCAAATCCTTACGAAAAGATTACAGGTACAATCTATCTTTCAAACGGACAAGCTCCGTCAAAGGAAGAACAACAACAAGACGCAGGTTCAAAGAAAGAGTTTGAATCTGAAGAAGTTAAAAACTTCGTGGAAGATATGTACAAGACAGGTCTTACACAGGAAAACTCTGTATATGACCTATCTTTGCTTGGAGATACTAATAACAACACAGGTGCAACTGATTTCAGCAATATGTCAGACGAAGAAATTCTAAAGGCATTTGAAGAAAAACAAAACAGTGAAAATGCTGACAACAAAGATAACACAGAAACACTGTCAGATACAAAAACAGAAACAACAGAAAATACAACTGATAAAACAGATAAAGTTGCGGATTTAGACAAGGATGCAAAGGTCGATGCAGATAAGTCTGAAGAAACTGCATCAGATAACGCCCTATATAATAGGAAAGAAACACAGTCAAAAGTTTCCGAAAATGAATTAAAAGCAGATGCAAAAGCTGATAGCAACACAGATTCAAAGGCGGAAACAAAACAGGACACAAGCGTTATCGATAACAACGAAAAATCAGCCGCAAATGATAACACAAAAACTGATGTGAAAGCAGAAACAAAAGCAATCGCGAAACCTGAAACAACAAAGACAGAAACATCAGATAATGAAAAGTTATCAGAAGTAACATCAAAGGAATTAACAGAAACAACAACAACACAAGTATTGTCAAATGCAACAAACAATACAACAAATTCTGAAACAAAGACATCAGACGAGGTCGGGGAAGATGATTTTGTAACCGTTCAGAGCGAAGAAACAGCAGAGCCGGAAACGAAAACTGTAACAGAAACAGTTGAAGTCCCGACAACAAAAACAGTTGAACAGGAAGTTCAAAAAGAAGTTTCAAAGACTAAACAAGTTGCAACTACAACAACGAAAACTACAACAACAGAAATCGTAAGTCAAGAACCGATTGTAGAAACAAAGACAAAAACTGTATATGAAGAAGTACCTGCCGAAAAAGAGGTCACAGTTGAAAAACAGGTAGCAGTCGGAGAAGATGAAGAAACCGGCGAAACACAATATGAAACTGTATCGGAAACTACAACAGTTCAATCAACAGAAACTGTTGCAAAAGAAGAAACAGTTGAAGAACAAGTCGGAACAAATTATACGGTTCGTGAAACAGTAACTACAGATACAACAACAAGTGTTGACGGCGTAGAAAAAAATACTGATTCATCAACTTCTGTAAATGAATACACAACAACATCGGAACCGTCAGTCGGAACAACAACAGATTCATTTACTACATACAGTGAAGAAGAAATCAAAGAATATGTGGCAGAAAAAGTAAATATTGAAGTGTCGGCAGTTGAAACTCAAACTGTTGAAAAAGAAGTGACTGCTGAAACAAATTCACAGTCAACTGTATCTTCATCAAAAGGTCACGGTTCTTCAAGTATAAAAAAAGGAAACTCGAACACAACAAATTCTACTGTAAATAACAGTAAAACAACTTCAGTTTCAAATTCATCAAACGCAACATCAAGCGACAAGACTGAAGTAACAGAAACTGTAAACAGTGAAAACGTTGCAACAGATAATTCGGCAGCAGAAACTGCGTCGAATGATAATGCAAATATTTCACTTGAAAGTGAAACGGGCTTTGAACAACGTTTCCAAAGAATTGCAGTCGGCGAAAGCTTTAATGCAGCTACAGTATTTGGAAACGGTGTTTCAAATGTTAAAGTTATAAACTCTAACATCGCCTCAGCTTCAGGTACAACGATTACGGCCAAAGCATTCGGCAGAACTCAAGTTGTCGGAACAGTCAACGGTGAGATGAGTATAATCGAACTTGAAGTTCGTACATCTTCATCAGACATTGCCGCACCAATGGTAGCAGCCGGAGGTGGTCACACTGTTGCTCTAAAGAAAGACGGAACAGTATGGACATGGGGTAATAATGGTGTAGGACAGCTTGGTGATGGAACTAGTGTAACAAAAGCTTACCCTGTACAGGTTTTTGCCGGTGAAGAAAATGACAGTAGCACAGGATATTTGAATAATATAATTCAAATATCAGCAGGCTCAAATTATGTGATGGCATTAAAGAAAGATGGAACTGTCTTTACATGGGGACAGAATATCTATGGACAGCTTGGTAATGGATCGTCAGTAAATAGTATGTTACCGGTACAGGTAA
>OLQE01000228.1_pt1 | contig 49818 bp, 48 predicted proteins | sample 1643161 | NCBI WGS metagenome assembly OLQE01 (sample SAMEA3136650, study PRJEB25190) | human gut metagenome
GAGGAACATGTCTGCTGAAGCAGACTGCATCTGGCGCGCAAAGCGTAACAAGTCCCTCAAAGATTGAGGGATTCAGGGAGTTTGAAGCGGACTTGTCCGCTTTGTTCTGCAATACTTCTTGACAAATCCTCAGTTTCCTATATAATTATCAAAGGTAATTAACAATGATAATTATATGGAGGCATATATTATGACAACCAAAAAAATCAAAGAAATGCTTGATGCATGTTATCAGGCGAAGCGGATCCGGGAGATGCTGCCGCCTCTGCCGGAAGGGGTGATGCCGTCTTATATTCAATATCTGGATGCAATCCAGAAACTGGAAAAAAAAGACATTCGTGTAAAAGTGTCTGATATCAGCGATGTAATGAATCTCCCAAGGCCGGGAGTCACCAGAACGGTAAAAGAGATGGAGAAAAAAGGTTATCTTAGCAAGATTGCATCCCCGGATGACGGACGCGTCACTTACATATCTATCACAGAAGAGGGCTGGAAGCTGTTTTGTAAGTATGATGAAAAATATTTCGGTGAACTGTCTGCAGATCTGAGTGACATTTCAGAAGAAGATGCAGACTGTATGATCCGCACGATTGAAAAATTTTATCAGATCATGTGCGAGAGGAGGGGCCATTATGACAAGTGATAAAGCTGATTTTACACAGGGAAATATACTGAAGAAACTGGTCGCCTTTATGATGCCGATTCTCGGGGCATTGATTCTGCAGGCGGCATATGGCGCAGTTGACTTGCTGGTTGTAGGAAGATTTGGTTCTACATCCGGACTTTCTGCGGTTTCCACCGGAAGTCAGGTACTGAATCTGGTGACATTTGTAGTAATTCAGTTCGCAATGGGTATCACCGTTTTGATCGCCCGCTATCTCGGTGAAAAACGACCGGAAAGGATCGGGGCTGTCATTGGTGGTGGAGCAGTGGTATTTACCATGATGTCTGTTGCACTGTTTATTGCGATGGTTGGATTTGCCCGTCCGATTTCCGTTCTGATGCAGGCACCGGCGGAGGCTGTAGATCTGACTGCAAGTTATGTAAGAATCTGTGGTGCAGGTATTTTATTTATTGTAGCGTACAACCTGTTGTCCGCAATTTTCCGTGGACTGGGAGACAGTAAATCACCGCTTCTTTTTGTACTGGTGGCATGTATCGTAAATATTATCGGCGACCTGATACTGGTAGCCGGTCTTCACATGGATGCAGCAGGAGCTGCAATCGCAACAGTTACCGCACAGGCGCTCAGCGTAGTATTTGCAGTAATGCTTTTGCTGAAAAAAGATCTTCCGTTTGCGATCACAAAGAAGGATTTTCGCCTGAACCCACAGTGCCGGAAATTCCTGAAGATCGGTCTTCCGCTTGCACTGCAGGAATTTCTGACACAGATTTCTTTCCTGGCACTCTGTGCATTTGTCAACCGACTTGGACTGGAAGCTTCGTCCGGTTACGGAGTTGCATGTAAAATTGTTAACTTTGCAATGCTCGTACCGAGTTCACTGATGCAGTCAATGGCATCTTTCGTTTCCCAGAATATAGGTGCAGGCAAGAAAAAACGTGCGAAACAGTCTATGTTTACAGGAATCGGTGTGGGTCTGGCTGTCGGCTGTGTGGTATTTGTACTGGTTCTGTTTAAAGGTGATGTATTGTGCAGTGCTTTTTCTACAGATGCAGCGGTTATCCAGAATGGATTTGCATATCTGAAAGGTTTTGCACCGGAGACACTTGTGACAGCGATCCTGTTCAGTATGGTTGGTTATTTCAATGGAAATAACAAGACTGTCTGGGTTATGACGCAGGGCCTGATCCAGACACTTCTGGTACGTCTGCCGCTTGCATACTTTATGAGTATCCAGCCGAACGCAAGCCTGACAAAGATCGGTCTGGCTGCTCCGGTGGCAACGACTGTGGGAATCGTCCTGAACGTAGGATTCTTTATTTATCTGAATCGGGCTGAACAGAAGAAATCGGTTGTGTAAAGCAGGTCAGAGACAGCTTTCTCTTTTTGCCATGTAATATGGCAAAGAAACTTTTAAAGGCAGCGTATGACCGTTATTGATCCGGTCAATCAGTGTTTTAGCTGTCATTTTTCCCATTTCCTCAATGGGGATATGCATGGTCGTAAGCATTGGCGAGACGTACTGAGCGATGTCAATGTCATCCATGCTGATTACGGCAATATCGGACGGAATGCGGTGCCCGGATTCTTTGATAGCACGTATTGCACCGATTGCAGTAATATCATTCATACAGAAAAAAGCAGTAATATCCGAAGCTCGTTTTAAAATCCGCTGTGCGCCCTGATAGCCGCCTTCGGAAGAAACCGGAACATTGGCAATAAGATTTTTGTCAAAAGCAATCCGGTGATCTTTCAAAGTGTTGCGATAGGCGATATAGCGGATTTCGTTTTTGGTTTCTCCGATGTAGCCGATTTTTTTATGCCCGAGAGAAATCAGATGTTTTACTGCGTCTGAAGCCACTGCATTGCCGTCGCAGATAACCTGATCATAATCTGCATCAAGAGGATTCAGCCCGGTGTAAATGATCTTTCGAAAGTGATTCTTCATAAATTTTAGCGTCTCTTTGTCGCAGCGGCCAAGAATTGCAGCTCCGTCGACTTCATTATTCATAATCTGGTTGTAGGTTGCCGGGGTATGAATATCATAGGCGGAAAAAGAGTATTTGACGATATATCCTTCTTTTAAGGCTTCCTGTTCAATACTTCGCGTAAGAGTCGAGAAGAATGCATCATTCTGGGCATCCTGAGAGCGGGCATAAATGCAGGCTATGGACTGATGATGTGAAGAAGTTTCAGTCTTTTGACGCAGAGCCTGTGCGGAAGTGTTGGGGACATATCCACCTGCCCGTGCAATACACCAGATTTTATCCTGCATTTCTTTGCTTGCCGCATTTGGAGAGTTTCCATTGATGATTCTTGAAACGGTTGAGATTGATACACCGGCTTCTTTTGCAATTTCCTTTAAAGTCATAAGATACATGCCTCTTTCTGTATAATATTGCTTTTGTTTTGTTTATGGACAGTATAACATAAATTACGCAAAATTTGAGTAAAATTGTACGCAAACGTTTGCACAAAAAAGAAATACAAACAGAAAAATATATGATATTGTAGTGATAAATAAAAGGCAGAAGGAGAAATTGGAAATGAGAGAAAAAATGGCTTTAAGAAAAAGTATTCTGGCAGCAATGTTTCTTGCAATCGGACTGATTCTTCCCTTTATTACAATGCAGATACCAGCAATAGGAAAAATGCTTTGCCCAATGCATATTCCGGTACTGTTATGCGGATATATCTGCGGATGGCCATATGGCCTGTTGATTGGATTTATCACTCCGCTTTTCCGGGGAGTTCTGTTTGGCATGCCGGCACTTTTTCCGAATGCGGTGTGCATGGCATTCGAACTTGCAACGTATGGAATGATAACAGGAATTTTGTCTGCCAAAATGGAAAAAGATATCAGATCGCTGTATATATCGTTGATAACGGCTATGCTTTGCGGACGCATTGTCTGGGGAATTGTTTCAGCAGTTGTATATGCTTCTATGGGGGCAGGATTCACCTGGAAGCTGTTCTTGATGGGTGGTTTTATAAATGCACTTCCGGGCATTTTGATTCAACTGATTTTCATTCCGTCTATTGTGAGTCGCGTATATTGTGTGACCAGGGTGGAAGTATGGAGTTAAAAGAACAATGCAGGCGACGTTTTGAACCTGCAGTTCAGGCGATACGGCAACTGCAGGAGGATTATATGGGGGAAGATATGCCGTTACTTGTCGCTGTTGATGGAAGATGCGGAAGTGGGAAAACAACGCTTGGTGAATATCTGAAACAGAAATTTGAATGTAATTTGTTTCGAATGGATGATTTTTTTCTCAGAGAAGAGCAGCGGACGCCGGAACGACTGGCCGAAATCGGAGGAAATGTAGATTATGAGCGATTCAGAAAGACGGTTCTTGTACCTGTTGTGCAAAAACGTCCGGTTCTGTATCAGCCGTTCAGCTGTCAGCAGTGGAAATTGCTGGAAGCATATTGGGTTCCATATAAAAAGCTGAATATCATAGAGGGATCTTACAGCATGCATCCATATTTTGAGAATCCGTATCAGCTTCGAATTTTTATGAACATTTCACCAGAGGATCAGATTGCCAATATAATAAGGCGAAATGGGCAGGAAAAAGCAAAAGAATTTCAGGCATTGTGGATTCCAAAAGAAGAAGCCTATTTTGAAAAATTTCAGATAATCAACGGAGCTATAGAGATTATGTGGAATTTGAAAATTGAAAAACAATAAAAGATAAGTTTACATTCAGAATATTAAAAAGTAAAAAACTTCGGACAGCAGAAAAACTGTACTGCATCCGAAGTTTTTTGAATATGTGTATGTTGAGGGATTTTATTGATGTATCTGTAAAATTATTCTACAAGAGATATTTCCAGATGATAAGTTTTTTCCTTTCCTGGTTCAAGGGAGAGAATGCTGCGTTTATGTGCAAATATGTCATCATCCTGTCGGAAGATTGCAGAACCGTTCCATGGTTCCAGACAAAGGAACGGAGCTTTGCCTCCGATTGGTGTCCAGAATGCAATTGATTCAAAATCCGGATAATACATGGATACACCTTTTCCGGTAGATTTGTTTAAAAATGAAACACGATGCGAATTGGTGTGTTCAAAGAAAATAGCATCCTGGTCAAACATCGGAATGGTAAGAGGGAGTGTAGTTCCTTCGGCTTTTTGCGTTACTTTGTGATCTTCATTGTATTCGAGATTTTCCAGATCATACTCATAAGAGATAAAATCTTCTTCTTTCTCAAATTTCAGAATACAGTTTTCAATTGTTTCTTCGTCCTCAACCGGAAGCATGAAGCCCGGATGTGCGCCAATATGATAATACATAGGGTCAGAATCTTTGTTTACGACACGATAATCCATGCACAGATTTTTTCCGTTCAGATGATAGGAAAGATACAGCTCGAAATTGTATGGATAGAATTTCAGTGTGTTTTCAGTTGTCTTCAGCAAAAATGTAACAGAATCTTCTGTCTGTTCGATCACTTCAAATTCAGATTCTTTGCAGAAACCGTGTTTTGGCATTGGATAAATATGATTTTTTATAACTGTTTCTCCATTGCGGAGATTTCCAACTGTCGGAAAAAGAAGTGGTGAAGAACGAAGCCAGTAAGTCGGATCAGAATTCCAGACATATTCTTTATCGGATGGATCGGTGTAGGAATTCAGTTCTGCACCAAGTGTGTTTAAGAGTACCTGATAATTGTCGGATTGTAATTTAATCTGCATAATAAAAACCTCCCTGATAAATGCATGATGATCCATAAGTATTGTGGAGTAAAACCTCCGAATATCTAAAAATAAGCGTAACACAAAAGGTATAGAAAGAGGATGGAAATTTGAACAAACGTTTGCATGATATTGCGTAAAAATGAAAAATGGTCAGATTGTTGTAAGAAATCTACAAGTAAGAGATGACGAACTTTGTAAGAATTATATAATATATACAAAATAAACAAAAAATACCGCGATAAAAAAGGAAAAAAGAAAAAAATATATGCAAAATAACGATATTAATTCGTTATATTGACAAATGGCTTTCGATGGAATATTATACAGATAGAGCTGATACACACGGGTGTACAAAACGAAAAAGAGAGACGGCTCTCTTTTTTAAGAGGGGTATACACACGGGTGTACAAGAACGGAGCTCTTTTTTTAAAAGAAGCTGTACACACGGGTGTATAATTAATTCACATGAGAAAAGGAGAAGGTAGAATGAAGAAAAAAGGATTAGCAATGTTACTGGTAGCAGCAATGACACTTTCAATGGGAAGCAGCGTATACGCAGCTGACAAGGCAGATGATCAGAAAGAACTTTCCATTACAGTATCTGGTGTAAATGGTTCCGTAAACTTTACACCTATATATGTAGCTATGGAACAGGGCTTCTTCGATGATGCAAAACTTGATGTTGACTATGTATTATTTGATAATGGTCCGGTTCAGATGGAGGCACTTGCATCTGACTCATGGGATCTTGGATTTACAGGAGTTGGCGGTGTACTTTCCGGACTGATTTCCTATGATGCAAAATTAGTCGGAGCAACAAATACAGATAACGGAACACAGACAGTATGGGCAAGAAATGATTCCGATATTGTAAAAGCAGGCGCAGGACACAATACAGTAAATGATCAGATCATTGGCGATGCAGATTCCTGGAAAGGCAAAACAGTATTATGTAACTCCGGTACAGTATTAGAGTACCTGCTGATCAAAACATTAGGCGGTTTCGGACTTACTACAGATGATGTACAGGTAATCACCATGGATGCACCTACAGCAAACAGTGCATTCCAGGCAGGACAGGGTGATGTATCAGTTATCACAGGCGCAATCAGCTTCGCAGAAGATAAGAAAGATTACACAGAAGTTTCCTGTGGAAACTGGGCTGATACAGGACTTGAGTGCAGTATTATCGCAAACACAGCTTCTTATGAAGATGAAGAAACATATGAAGCAATGACAAGATTCCTGAAAGTTTACTGGGAAACAATCGACTGGATGAAAGAGAATCCAGAGGATGCAGCTCAGCTTTGCAGTGATTTTAACGCAGAGTGCGGTATCACACTGGAGCCTGAAACAGCTTCCTTATACATGGAACAGGATCCATACTACGCAGCTGATGAAGTATTAAAGAGCATGACAACAACTTCTGAAGCTGGTGATTATTCTGTAATGGAAGAAAAATTATTAGGTATCTTAGACTTCTTTATTGAAACTGGAAAATACAATGCTGGCGATGACGAAAAGATGCTGAATCATATGGACACAACTTTAATGGAAGATGTTTGCGCTGAATTAGCAGAATAATTACAGGGATTGCCACAAGACAGTATACTGTTTTGTGGCAATTTTAAACTAAAAAGGAGTAGTAAGTATATGGCTGAGAATAAAGCAAAATTACTGGAAGAGCAAAAAAAACACATCCAGAAAATAAAAAGAGAGAATGTTAAATATGCACTGCTGAGTATTCTGGGTATTTTTATCTTCTTACTTATATGGCAGCTGGCGGTTGAGTTCGGACTTGTAAATGAAACGCGACTTCCAAAACCAACAACGATTCTTCAGACACTGGGATATAAAATTTACAATCAGGCACCGGATGGAAATACATTAGGAATCAACATCCTTGCCAGCTTACAGGTAGCTCTCACCGGTTTCCTTACCGCAATGGTAATTGGAATCCCTCTCGGACTCTTCATGGGATGGTGGGAATACGCAGACCGTTTCATCAGACCGATCTTCGAGCTTGTAAGACCGGTACCTCCGATCGCATGGATCCCGCTTGTAGTTGTATGGATGGGAATCGGATTAAAAGCGAAAGCAATGATTATTTTCTTCACCGCGTTTGTACCTTGTGTCATCAACTCATATACAGGAATTAAACTGACAAACAAAACTTTGATCAATGTTTCAAGAACGTTTGGAGCATCAAATGTTGAGATCTTCTGGAAAGTAGGTATTCCGAGTGCATTACCGATGGTATTTGCAGGAATCCGTGTAGCTCTCGGAAACTCCTGGTCTACGCTGGTAGCAGCAGAAATGCTTGCAGCAAGTGCCGGTTTAGGTTACATGATCCAGATCGGAAGAACCATCGCAAGACCGGACATCGTTATTGCAGGTATGGTTACGATCGGAGCAATCGGCGCGGTTCTCTCCGGAATATTATCCTATGTTGAGCAACATGCACTGAGATGGCAGAGCAAGAATTGAGAGGAGTGCTGAGTAAATGGATCAGAGAAAAAAAGAGAAAAGAATACATGACATTTTATACTGGAGTTTACCGGTACTGGCAATCTTTTGCGTAATCGTTGCATGGGTATCATTCTCATCAGTTCATCCGGAACTGATGCCCGGACCGGCAGCAGTTATTGAAAGACTTGGAAGAACCTTTACAAAACCAATCGGCAGAATCAATCTTCTGGGACATGCATGGGCATCCCTGAAACGAGTATTACTTGCACTGCTGTTTGCATGGACATTTGGTATTTTCTTTGGAATCCTTATTGGATGGAGCAGAACTGCAAGAGCACTTTTTGGAAGTATATTTGAAGTAATCAGACCTATTCCTCCGATTGCATGGATCCCGCTGATCATCATGTGGTTCGGAATCGGCGAAACAGCAAAGATTATCATCGTATTTATCGGAACTTTTGTTCCACTTGTTATCAATACATCAACAGGTATCAGAATGGTAGACGAGATCAATATTCAGGTTGGAAAGATGTTTGGCGGAAGCAACAGACAGATCCTTATGGAAATCGTAGTACCGACCGCATTACCGTCTATTTTTGCAGGAATCAGAACATCTGTAAGTTCAGGATGGACAACCGTGCTGGCAGCAGAAATGCTTGGTGCAACTGCCGGACTTGGATCAATGGTTACAAAAGGATGGCAGGGTGGTGATATGGCACTTGTACTGGTAGCCGTAATCACGATTGCGATTATCGGATTTATTTTATCTGTAGTTCTTAACAAAATGGAAAAGGTGGTTTGCCCATGGAACAATTAGAGACAAAATTGAAAGTGTCTAATATTTCAAAGACATTTTTCAATAAAAAAGATTATTTTACAGCAATTGAAGATGTAAGCTTTGATGTCAGGGACGGAGAGTTCCTTGTAATTCTGGGACCTGGAAGATGTGGAAAGACCGTGCTTTTAAATATCATTGCCGGTCTTGTAGAAAAAACATCCGGTTCTGTAATATACGATGGAAAAGAAATCAACGGTGTAGATCCTGAGATGGGTATGGTTTTTCAGAAAACAGCGCTGATGCCGTTCAAAACTGTTATGGAAAACGTGGAACTCGGACTGAAATTCAGTGGAATGGATAAGAAAAAGAGAAGAGAGATCTGTCAGAAATACATTGATCTGGTAGGTCTGCAGGGCTTTGAAAATTCTTATCCGAATGCACTGTCAGGCGGTATGAAACAGCGTGTTGGTATCGCAAGAGCATATGCAAACAACCCGAAACTGTTGATTATGGACGAGCCTTTTGGAGCACTGGATGCACAGACACGTTATTCCATGCAGAATGAAGTACTTCGTATCTGGGAGCAGGAAAAGAGAACTGTTATCTATGTAACAAACAATATTGAAGAGGCAATTTATCTTGGAACACGTATTGTTCTGTTAAGTAAATGTCCGGCAAGCGTAAAAGCAGAATATACCATCGATCTCCCGAGACCTCGAGATATGGTAAGTGATGAATTTATGAATTTGAGAACAAAGATTTCCGAAAATACGGATCTTTCAGTTTAAGCAGGAGGAAAAACTTATGGCAGAACTTAATGATAACAGACCCGTAAAAGTTGAGGTCAAAGACCTGACAAAACGTTTCGGAGACTTACTGGTCCTGGATCATATGAACTTTGATATAAAGAAAAATGAATTTGTATGTGTAGTAGGACCGACCGGATGTGGAAAAACAACCTTCTTAAATTGCCTGACACGTATTCATCAGCCGAGTGAAGGTGATCTGTTCATTGATGGAGAACCGGCAGATCCGAGAAAACATAATATTTCCTTTATCTTTCAGGAGCCGAGCGCACTGCCGTGGCTTACCGTTGAAGAAAATATTGCATATGGTCTGAAAATCAAGAAATTACCAAAAGATGAGATTAACAAACGTGTAGAACAGATCATCAAACTGATGGGTCTACAGGATTCACGCAAAAAATATCCTGGTGATTTATCTGTAAGTGTGGCACAGCGAGTTGTAATCGGAAGATCTTTTGCAATGCAGCCTGATCTGCTTCTGATGGATGAGCCGTATGGCCAGATGGATGTCAAGATGAGATTCTATCTGGAGGACGAGGTTATCCGTCTGTGGAAAGAACTTGGAAGCACTGTTGTTTTCATCACACATAATATAGAAGAAGCTGTTTACCTTGCTGAAAGAGTTATCATTCTGAGCAACAAACCGGCAAACATCAAAGAAGAAATTAAAATTGATTTACCACATCCGAGAAATGTAGCAGATCCAAAATTTATTGAATACAGAGAATATATTACAGAAAAGATCAAATGGTGGTAAGAATATGAAAAGACTGGAGAATAAAGTTGCTGTCGTAACAGGCGGCGCAAGAGGAATTGGTTTTGGTATTGCAAAAAAATATATAGAAGAAGGCGCGAAAGTTGTTGTAGCTGACATCCTGGACCAAGGAGAAGAAGCGGTAAAAGAATTAGGTGAAGCCGCTGAATTCTATAAGATCAATCTTCGAAACAGAGACGAAATTTTCCAGATGGCAGATGCGCTGTATGAAAAATATGAACATCTTGATATCCTTGTAAACTGTGCCGGTGTGGCACTTCCGGTTCCGACATTCAAACTGACAGAAGAACAGATTGATATGGTTATTGAAATCAATATGAAAGCACCTCTGTACTGCTGTCAGGCAATCGGAAAATATATGAGAAAACAGGGCGAAGGAAGCATCGTCAATATCTCATCCGGAAACAGCAGGATGATAAATGTCGGAAGAACACCATATGGTATCACAAAAGGCGCAATTAATCTTATGACCATGCAGCTCGGTGCAGAGTGGGCAATGTATGGAATCAAAGTAAATGCGATTGCACCGGGATGGATTGAAACAGAAATGGTAAAACGTCCGCTGAGAAGCGGAATCCTCGATGCAAAGAAAATCTTATCAGTATCACCAATAGGAAGATTTGGAAAAGTAGAAGAGATTGCAAGCCTGGCTACGTTCCTTGCGTCTAAAGAATCCGATTATATCGTTGGACAGGTTATCTTTGCAGATGGAGGCTGGAGCATGGGTATCATGCCGGATGGACTGGACTTTGTAAGAGAGAATGACAAGGAGGAAGAATGAAATGAGGATGTTATCAATTTTTGAACCTGGTAAACTGGTTATGGAAGATATGCCAAGACCGACATTGACACCGGGACATGCAATTGTAGAAATAGAGAAATGTGGTATCTGCGGATCAGATGTCACTGCATATAGCGGAAAAAATCCTACAATGAAATATCCAATTCACGGGCTGGGACATGAAGGTGTAGGTACGATCGTTGAGATCGGAGAAAACGAAGAAGGATTTAAAGTTGGTGACAGGGTAGCTCTGGAACCATATGTACCGGATTTCTCCTGCCATATGTGCAAAGTGGGAAGATTTAACAATTGTGCAGATCTTCATGTATGCGGTGTACATAAAGATGGTATGATGACAGAGTATTTCTCCCATCCGATCAAATTATTATACAAATTACCGGATACTCTAAATTTCCAGAGAGCAGCGCTGGTAGAGCCTCTGACAATCGGTTTACACGGTGCTACCCGGGCAAGAGTAAGCAAAGGCGATCATGTAGTAGTATTCGGGGCCGGAACGATCGGTCTGATGGCTGCATTCGCATGCTTAAGCTATGAGGCAACTCCGATCATCGTTGATATTGTAGAAGAGAGACTTGAATTTGCAAAAAAAGAACTGAATATGCCATATACGTTTAATTCTGCAAAAGGTGATCTTGTCGAGTTCCTGAAAGAAGTCACAAATGGAAAATTATGTGAGGCGATGATTGATTGCACTGGTGCACAGCCAATTCTCGGTGAAATGCACAACTATGTATGCCACGGTGCAAGAATTGCTCTGATTGGATGGCCACACGGACTGGTTACCGTAAATCAGACAAGACTGATGCAGAAAGAAATTGACGTTTGCCCGAGCAGAAACTCATGTGGCAAGTTCCCTGAAGCTATCAAATTAATGGATGAAGGTGTTCTGCCAATCGACAAACTGATCACAAAGAACATCAAATTAGAAGATACAGAAGCAACTATCAAAGATATGATGGAAAATCCTGGAGATTATTTAAAAGTAATCATTGATATTAAATGATAATTATAAGAAAATGGAAAGGGAAAATAAATGCTTGTTACATCGAAAGAAATGCTGACTAAAGCATATGAAGGAAAATATGCTGTACCTGCGATCAACACGCAGGGAGGCACCTATGATATTATCAGAGCAGTCTGCCTGGCAGCTGAAGAGATGAATTCCCCGATCATTCTGGCACATTATCTGTCAACCGGTGAGTATTCCGGTCATGACTGGTTTTATGAAACCGCAAAATGGATGGCCGAAAAGGTAAGCGTGCCGGTAGCAATTCATCTGGATCACGGCGATACTTTTGAACACTGCGTGGAAATGCTGAATTATGGATTTACATCCATTATGTATGATGGTTCCAAATATTCTCTCGAAGAAAATATCAGACGGACCAACGAAGTGATCAAAGTCGCTCATGCGATCGACATTCCGGTAGAGGCTGAGATCGGTGAGCTTGCCAGACTTGATGATAATGGAAATATTACAGAATGCTCAAATATCGCAGATGTAGACAATGTAAAGAAATATCTTGAATCCTGCCATCCGGACTCTCTTGCAATAGGAATTGGAAATGCACATGGATTTTACAAAGGACCTGTAGATATCAAGGTCGATATCCTGAGACAGTGCAGAGAATTTACAGATATTCCATTCGTATTGCACGGATGTACCGGTATGGATGAAGAGACAGTAAAGAAATCCATAGAGTACGGTGTTGCGAAAATTAATTTCGGAACGCAGATCAGATATCAGTATGTCGACTATGTTCGGCAGGGTCTGGAAGAAAAAGTGGATCAGGGACATGCATGGAGATTGTCAAGATATGCAAGTGACAAGTTAAAAGATGATGTTAAAAAACTTATTTTATTAGCCGGAAGTGAAAATAAGGCTTAATAAAAAATAAAGAACCATGTATGTGGATGGAGGAACTATGGCGTTACAGAAAATTAAATGTGCAACAAGAGCAGATGTTGCGAGAGAAGCAAATGTCAGTGAAACAATCGTATCTTATGTGATGAATAACAACAGGTATGTTGCGGCCGAAAAGCGAAAGCGTGTGCTGGAGGCGGCCGAAAAATTGAATTATTCACCAAATAATATGGCGCTGGCATTGAGCGGGAAGGACAGCAAACAGCTTTTGTTCATTGTTGATACGCCAGAGAGTGAGCGACTCGGAAGCATGCTTGGTTCACTGGATAAATATGCCTATGAAAAAGGATCTGTCGTTACATTGTGTGCGTGCAGAAATGATGAGTCTTTTGTGAGCAGGATTTTAAGCAGACGCTTTGACGGAATTGTTATCAGTTCAAAGAAGATTCCGGAAAAATTTGTAAGAAGATTTGTACAGGCGGGAATACCGACTGTATTGCTGCTGACACGCAATTACAGGATAAAGACAGGTGTAGGAAAGATAGGAACAGGACTTCGAAGTGGCGCGGAGGGCTGTGTCAAATATTTCTATGAGATGGGCAGAAGGAATATCATTTATCTTGACAGAGTTTCTCAGGAAAACATATTCAGTGATCTGTCTGACAGCCGACTTCAGGGGTTTGCGGCACAGATGGAGGCACTGGGATTTGACTGGAAAGATAATGTGATCACGGGTTGCCGTACAGATGAAGAAGTGGAACAAAAAATAGCAGAGTATCTGAAAACAAAGAAAGTAGATGCAATTCTCGGAAGAAATGACCGTATGGCATGCATTGGGATGCGAGCTGTAAAGAAATTAGGTTACAGCATTCCGAAGGATATTGTGATTATGGGATTTGATGATACCAGTGTTTGCAATTATGTGACTCCATCTCTTTCATCTGTGCATCTGGACAATGAAGCGATTGCGAAAAAAGCGATTGAAATGATCTATCTGATGAGAGAAGGTCATCAGATTAAAGAAACAGTACATTTTAAATACAAGATCATAGAGAGAGAAAGTACTGGAAAATAAATGGAGGACTGGAAATGTCAGTGAATGCATTGATCGTGCACGGAGGTGCGCCGACCGCAGTTATTAATGCGTCCCTGTATGGGGCAATTCATGAAATAAAGAAATATAAAGAAATCGGAAGCTTTTATGCGGCGATCGGCGGAGCCGGAGCTGTCCTGCGGGAACAGTTTGTGGATTTGAAGAAAATTTCAGAAGAAAAACTGAGTATGCTTCCATATACACCGGCATCTGCAATCGGTACTTCAAGAGACCCACTGGAGCAGCCGGAGTACGATCGAATTGCAGAAATACTGGTAAAATGGAATATTCGATATGTATTTTTTAATGGTGGAAACGGATCCATGGATACCTGTGGAAAAGTTTATGAAGCCTGCAGAAGAATCGGAAAAGAAATTTCTGTTGTAGGAATTCCAAAGACAATCGATAATGATATTTCTGTTACAGACCATGCACCGGGATTTGGAAGTGCTGCGAAATACATCGCTGCATCTGTAAGAGAAATCAGCCAGGATGTCAGAGCTCTCCCTATTCATGTCAGTGTAGTGGAAGCAATGGGAAGAAATGCCGGCTGGATCGCAGCTGCGAGTGCACTTGCAGATGACGGAAACGGAAGTGGTCCGGATTTCATTTATCTGCCCGAAAAACCTTTTGATGAGGATCAGTTCCTGACATCAATTGAAAACAAATTACAGGAGAAAAAAGGCATCGTTGTAGTAGCAAGCGAAGGACTCAAAAAGAAAGACGGATCACCGATCGTCGATCCAATCTTCAAGGTAGGAAGAGCTGTTTATTATGGAGATGTCGGAACGCATCTGGCAAATCTCGTAATTAAAAAACTGGGATACAAAGCCAGAAGTGAAAAACCGGGCTTATGTGGACGTGCAAGTATTGCTTTCCAGTCAGAAGTTGACCGTGAGGAGGCAATCGTAGCCGGAGCAGAAGCTGTAAAAGCGGCAATGCAGGGTGCGACAGGTGTGATGGTCGGATTTAAGCGGATTCCGGGAGAAATCTACAAGGCAGAACCGATCCTGATTCCGATACATGAAGTTATGATGACAGAGCGATGCATGCCGGATGAGTATATTAATACAGAACACAATGGCGTAACAAAAGAGTTTGTGGAATGGTGCAGACCATTGATCGGACAGCCGCTCAGAGAGTTTGTAACATTTAAAAATATGCCATTTGAACCATTTACAGAATAGAATGTCGGGAGGAATAAACATGTTAGTACCAATGAGAGCAATTCTGGACGCAGCGGACAAGAATGATTATGCGCAGGGGGCATTTAACGTAAATGCTGTATGCCAGGCAAAAGCAGTGGTCAATGTCCATGAAATGTTCAGAAGCCCGGCTATCCTGCAGGGAGCAGACCTTGCCAATGGATTTATGGGAGGACGTACAGATTTTACAAATGCAACTCTGGAGGACAAAAAAGTCGGAGCCAAAAATATCGCGGATGCGGTAAAGAAATACGGAGCAGACAGTGAGATTCCGATTGCCCTGCATTTGGATCACGGACGCAATTTTGATTCCTGTGTGGCAGCTATTGAGGGTGGTTACACAAGTGTTATGATCGATGGAAGTTCTCTTCAGTTTGAGGAGAATGTAGAACTTACACGTGAAGTTGTAAAATATGCACATGAGAGAGGCGTTTCTGTAGAAGGAGAACTTGGTGTGCTGGCAGGTGTAGAAGATCATGTATTTGCAGCAACAAGTACTTATACAAATCCACTGAAGGCAATTGAGTTTTTCAAAAAGACAGGTGTAGATGCGCTGGCAATCAGCTATGGAACCATGCACGGAGCCAATAAAGGAAAGGACACTGTAATCCGTAAAGAAATCGCAATAGCTATTAAAGAATGCATGATGCATGAAGGAATTGAAGGATATCTTGTAAGCCATGGCTCTTCTACTGTACCACAGTATATTGTAGAGGAAATCAACGCGTTAGGCGGAGATATCAAAAATGCATACGGTATTGATGTAAATCAGCTGATTGAGGTCGGACATTGTGGGATTAACAAAATCAACGTAGATACAGATATCCGTCTTGCAGTTACAAGAAATATGAAAGAACTTTTTGCCAGAGATGTGGCACTCAGAAACAGTGCTTCCGTGGGTGCAGTTTATGAATTGTTAGAGAAAAATAAATCTGCATTTGACCCACGTGTATTTATCACACCGATCATGGATACTGTTATGTACGGTAATGTTCCGAACGATGATGTGGCAAGAATTTGCAAATGCATTGAGGATGGTGTAAAAGAAGTGGTCGGAACTCTGATCGTGAAGTTTGGAAGCTTCGGCAAAGCACCAAAGGTAGAAAGAGTCTCTCTCGATGAGATGGCGGAACGTTACAAAAAAGCGGGAATTTGATAACCAGAAGAATAAGTGAGGGAAATTCCATGAAACATATTTATCTGAATTTAAAAAGATTTGATGTCCCTACAGAGTTGGGCGGTGTGAATCGCATTGCACCGGTAGAAGATTGGGCTGAATATATTGTAAAAAATACACAGGAAGAATTAAAAAAATATGATCCGGCAGAAGTCGAATTTGGAATGTACTTTCCGGAAATTCATCTTTTGAATGCGGTTAATGCAAAAACAGAAGGAAGTCCGGTTAAAGTCGGATGCCAGAGTGTATACAGAGCAGACACTGCAGTAGGTGGAAACTTCGGAGCTTTTACAACTAACAGGCCAGCATCTGCAATGGTGGCATCAGGCTGTGAGACTACGATCATCGGTCACTGTGAGGAACGTAATGACAAGGCAGGTATTCTTGCAGAAGCAGGTGTGACAGATACAGATGCTGTAAACCGTCTTCTGAATCAGGAAATCAAATGTGCGATCGACCGGGGCATGACTGTTCTTTACTGTATTGGAGAAAAGAGTGAGGAGCAGGAACAGTGGCAGGAAGTACTCGGCAAACAGCTTGAAATCGGATTGCAAGATGTAGATACATCTAAAGTAGTGATCGCTTATGAACCAATCTGGTCAATTGGACCTGGCAAGACACCGGCTGATAAAGCGTATATCACCAAAATCGCCCGTTTTGTAAAAGAAAAGACAGGTGGAATGGACATTGTTTATGGCGGTGGATTAAAACAGGATAATGCTGCGATGTTGGCGGCTATTGATGAAATTGACGGAGGATTAATTGCACTCACCAGATTTCAGGGCGAAATCGGATACTATCCGGAAGAATATTTAGAGATTATCCGTTTATACATGGAAGGCTAAATGTAACTAAAACAGCGTTGTACGACAAAAAGAGGAGAAAGACACTATGAAACTTGATTTTGAATATGGACAGGGAACTATGGCAGCAGAGCTGCCGGATAATACAGATATTTTTATTCCGGGAGAAACCGTGAAAGATCCTGCATATATTCCGGAAGACAAACTGGAAGAAGCTTATCTTGAAAGTCTGGCACATCCAATCGGAATGCCGACATTAACTGAACTTGCACACAAAGGCAGTACGGTAACAATTATTGTTCCGGATCGTGTAAAAGGTGGAGAACAGGAAACAAGTCACAGAAAATTAAGTATTAAATATATCCTGAAAGAACTTTATGCAGCAGGTGTGGAGAAAAAAGATATTCTTTTTATTATTTCCAATGGCTTACATCCGAGAAGTAAAGAATCCGATGCAAAGGCAATTTTCGGTGAAAAATTATTTAATGAGTTCTGGCATACCAGTCAGATTATCAGCCATGACAGCGAGGATCAGGAACATATGGTATATCTTGGAACTACTCACAGAGGAGATCCGGTATATATGAACAAGTATGTATTTGACTGTGATATCCCAATTTTGATCGGTCATGTACAGGGAAATCCTTATGGTGGATATTCAGGTGGATACAAACACAGTGCGACCGGTATCACAAACTGGAGATGTATTGCAAGTCATCATGTACCGTCCGTTATGCACAGAGATGATTTTACACCGGTTAATGGTGGAAGTCTGATGCGTAATAAATTTGATGAGATCAGCATGCACATGGAAGAAAAAATGGGACATCCGTTCTTTTGTTGTGATGCGGTTCTTGATACACAGTCCAGGCAGATTGCAATTTATTCCGGCTATGCAAAAGAAATGATGCCAATCAGCTGGAAGCTTGCGGATAAGAGAACCTATGTACACTGGGCAGATAAAAAATACGATGTACTGGTATTTGGTATGCCGCAGAAATTTCATTATGGAGATGGAATGGGAACCAATCCGATTATGATGATGCAGGCTTTAAGTGCACAGGTGCTTCGATTCAAACGAGTTATGAGTGACAACTGTGTAATTATCTGTGCATCAACATGCAACGGATATTTCCATGATGAACTGTGGCCATACTTAAGAGAACAGTACGAGCTGTTCCAGCATGACCATATGAATACTTTACCGGATATGAACCGTTATGGTGAATATTTCGCGACAAACGAAGAATATATTCGTAAATATCGTTTTACAAATGCATTTCATCCGTTCCATGGTTTCTCTATGATGTCCTGTGGACACATTGCAGAAATGAATACCAGCGCAATCTACATTGTAGGTGCTGAGGAACCTGGATATGCAAGAGGAATGGGACTCAAGACAAGAGCTACATTCGAAGAGGCATTGGAAGATGCTAAGAAGAAATTTGTTGGTCAGGAACCGAATATTCTTGCATTACCAATGACATTTAAGAAAGCTGCAGTGCACCTCTGCATGAAGAATCCGGAAGATGACTGTATGGATGAATACGGACATCGTCACGGTGGATGTGGATGCTGCTGACAGATAAATTCTTCTACAATAAAAACATATTCTAATCAAAGGAAAGCGAGCTGTTTTAGGCCAGCTCGCTTTTCCTTACCCAAAAATACGGAAAATCAGCAAAAAATGATAGAACAATAGGGAAATGGGGCGTAAAAAATGATCTATCTGATATTTTTAATTGTGTGTTTTGGGGCATCGATAGTTGGGGCAATTTGCGGAATTGGTGGCGGTGTAATCATCAAACCGGTGCTTGATTCTTTTGGTGTGCTGGATGTAAGTGCAATCAGTTTTCTATCTGGATGTACGGTTCTTTCAATGACGGCATATTCCGTTCTGAGAAATAAAATAAGTGGAGAATCCCATGTATCTATGAAAACCGGGTTCCCACTTGCGATGGGGGCGGCAGTCGGAGGATTGATTGGGAAATGGCTGTTTTCTTATGTGAAATCTTTAAGCAGTGATCCGAACAAAGTCGGAGCTGTACAGGCACTCTGCCTGTTGATTGTGACATTTGGCACTCTTATTTATACAATTTATAAAGCGAAAATCAAAACCTACAAAGTGGACAATGCGGTTGTATGCATTTTGATTGGCATTTTTCTGGGGATTATGTCGTCTTTTCTCGGAATCGGTGGAGGTCCGATCAACCTTGTGGTGCTGTTTTTCTTCTTTTCCATGTCAACAAAGATTGCAGCAGAGAATTCCCTTTATGTTATTTTCTTCTCACAGATTGCGAGTCTGATTTCTACACTTGTGACAGGAAGTGTGCCCGATTTTCAGCCTGGAGTGCTGCTCCTTATGGTTGCCGGAGGGATTGCCGGTGGCATCTGCGGGCGTGCAATTAATAAGAAAATCAATGAAAAAACAGTTGATAAGTTATTTATTGCATTGATGCTACTGATGATCGTGATTAATATTTATAATATCTATAAATTTATGTGAACTTCATAAAACGTGACAAAATATCCGGTGTAATCGTTTATTTTGCAATAAACAGAACACCAAGTGTACCAGGACCGCAGTGGCTGGAAACAACACCGCCGGCCCTGGTTTCTAATATTTCATGGAAGATTCCGAGACTTTCCAGGCAGGAGCGGACGGCATTGACAGTATCACGGTCGCAGCCGGAATGTGTGATAAATACGCGCTCAGGTCTTGCAGATTTTAAATCCTCTTCCATGTCTTTTACATAGGACATAATGACAGAATTTATTTTGCCACGATATTTTTTGGACGCGTCCATGGCACCGTTTTCGACGACGATTTTCGGGTGGAGTCTCAGAACTCCGCCTGCCATGGCAGAAACAGCGTTGCATCGGCCACCGCGGTACAGATAAGTAAGTGTATCGACGACAAAGCTTGCTCGGACATTGGGTTTTAAAGATTCTATTGTAGCTGCGATTTCGGCTGCGGACTGTCCTTTTTCGGCCATAATTGCTGCCTCTATGACGAGAAGCCCGATTCCGGTAGAGAGATTTGCCGAATCAACGACCGTAACAAGATCAGATGCTTCTAATTCTTCAGCCGCAAGGCGCATGACATTTCCGGAAGTGGACATGCTGCCGGAAATGGAAAAACAGACGATTTCACGTTTTTCTTCTATATATGGGCGAAAAAGATCAATGGCTTCAGCCAGAGACGGGGCTGATGTTTTGGGCGTTGTTTTGTGTGCATCAGACCAGTCATAGATCTGCTGCGGCGTAATGTTTCTGCCATCTTCATATTCGTCTTCGCCGAGAAGAATGTGGAGCGGCAGGATGTCGATATCATATTTTGCAATCAGCTCAGGAGAGAGGTCGCAGGTGCTGTCTGAAATAATCTTTACCATATGAGATAGGTCCTTTCTGTATTTATTCTGTTGACAAGGTATAACAGTTTTTGCGTATTCACGCATATCTCTTTTGTATATCTGTAATCATATCACGAATTCACATGGAAATCCAAATTTGTGTGCTATAAAAGAACTCTATTGACTCAGACATTTAGGGTTTTGCTGAGCTGTATGCAGTTCCGCTTGCAAAGGCACTTGTTGAAGGTGGACTTCCATGTGCAGAAGTTATATTTCGTACTGAGGCAGCGGAAGAATCTATCCGTCTTATGGCAGAGCAGTTTCCGGATATGCTTGTAGGAGCAGGAACTGTTCTTACTAAGGAACAGGTTGATGCAGCTGCAGCAGCAGGTGCCAAGTTCATAGTTAGCCCTGGATTTGATCCGGAGATCGTAGACTATTGTCTGAAAAAAGAAATCCCTGTTTACCCGGGATGTGTTTCACCATCTGAGGTTGCTCAGGCAGTTAAAAGAGGACTTAAGTTTATGCTGACAGGCGGAATCAATGCAAAAAATCTTGAAGAGTATCTTTCCTGTTTCTATCCGAAAATAATCGGAGTTAATACACATATTCATATTCAGAAAAACGCTTTTGCATTGTAAAAACATCTGGCAGAAGCTTTTTTTATGCATTTTTCAAGGAAAAATGCTTCGACTAAGGAAGGGGCCTGGAATTGAGCGATGGTTTTTGTATTTTAGAAAGTTTTCAGTTGTTCCATCAAAATCAACATGTTACAATAAAAATGTAAATATCTGTAACTATTCAGCAGGCAGTATCCCGCGAGGAAACTGAACAGTTACAAATATCTTTTGATCTGTGATTTGTTTCCCGCAAGGAGGCAGAATGGAAAAAGTATCACGGGACAAAAGAGAAAACAATATAAACTACCAGCCGGAAATGCATGTCAGAGATGTGAACAGTCGTGAGATTTTTAAAAACGATCTGTTGACAAGCCAGTTTTTAAGAAACTATACAAATATTCCATTATTATCCAATGTAATGCCGGAGGATATCGAGGATGTTTCCCAGAAGTATCAGGCATTTCTCGGGGTGGAGTATGAGGCTGACACGATTAAGAAGGTATATATCCGCAGTACAGATGGCACAATAGAAAAAGAAGTTTATGTATTGTCATTGATTGAGCATAAGAGTGAGATTGACTACGATGTGGCAATGCAATTGTTTCGGTATATGAGTGTGATCTGGCAGGATTATAAGGCAACTCAGAATAAGAAACATAAGGGTGTTAGTGCGAGTGCAGATTTTCGGTATCCACTGATCATTCCTATCGTATATTATGAAGGGAAGAAAGAGTGGACAGCGGGACTGCATTTGAAAGACAGAATTGATTTTTCTGAGGAAATGATCGAGTATATACCAGATTTTACATACCAGGTAGTGAGTTTGAATAAATATACGAATGAGGAGCTCAGCAAGAAACATGATGAAATGTCATTGGTAATGCTGATTAATAAAATACAGTCTTCGGAGGATACTAAGGAATTTCAAAAAGTCTCCGAAACAATGGTGGATTCTATTTATGTGAATGCACCAGACGAAATAAAGGAAATTTATAAGAAGATATTGTGGTCTTTACTAATGAAAATGAAAGTACCAAGTGAGAATGCCCGGGAGCTAATGGGTGGAATAGGAGGTCGTGGTATGGGATATTTGTTTGAGAATATGGAAGAAATAGACATAGGGGCTCAAAAAAGAAATACTGCGAGAGAGAAACAGCGTGCAGAGGCTGAAAGACAACGCGCGGATGAAGAGAAGCAGCGCGCGGATGAGGAAAAACAGCGAGCAGATGAGGAAAAGCAGCGAGCAGATGAGGAAAAACAGTTAAAGATTGAGGCAGAAGAGCGAGCAAATGCGCTTGAAGAGGAAGTTCAGCGTCTCAGGAAGCTGTTAAAGAGTCAGGAACAGAAGTAATATAGAAATACCGTAGCATTTAATAAAGCTAAAAATGGAAACAAACCAAATCAAAAGATGTAAGTAAGAAAATGTCGTTTTACTGTCTAAGGATGGTGAGACGACATTTTTACGTTATAGGGATTTTTGATTCCACATGTTGAGGATGAAGCGGAACTTGACAGTTTTTTTTCAACATGATATGATTAGGTCAATTTTGAGAGACGAAGATGCAGAGTAACAGACAGAGTCTTTTCAAAGCAATTGTTTAGGACCACCCGTCAGGGTTAAGGCCATGCGGACAGCCGGGTCCACTGCCGATTATGGTAACTTTGGTTACCTTATTGATTGAGTTAAAAGCTCAAATTTTATAAGTAGGTTCCTTTGATAACCGAGATGCGTCAGAAGCGCAGACTTGTGAAACGATCAATAAGAGTAGTAAAAGTATGATTGCTATATAGACTCTGATACGCATGCGAATACAGATCAAACGCAGGTTTGTGGCTTAGTGCCCTGATCTGCGTTTTTTTATGTAAAAGGAAACTGGAATTGGAGGAATGATGAAAGGAAGTCGTTTTAAATTAAACCAGAATCATGCACCGATACATGAAGCTCTGGAGACTTTCCGTCGTATGAGGGTTGTACCATTTGATGTACCTGGCCATAAGCGCGGAAGAGGCAATCCGGAGCTGACAGAATTTCTGGGACAAAAATGTGTAGGTGTTGATGTTAACAGTATGAAGCCACTGGATAATCTCTGCCATCCGGTATCTGTAATACGGGAGGCAGAAGAACTGGCAGCAGATGCCTTTGGAGCAGCACATGCATTTCTGATGGTAGGAGGCACGACAAGTTCTGTTCAGACGATGGTCCTGACTGCCTGCAAACGTGGAGATGAGATCATACTGCCACGTAATGTTCACAGGAGTGTTTTGAATGCACTTGTTTTGTGTGGTGCGATTCCTGTTTATGTAAACCCGGAAGTAGATCAGCGGCTTGGAATCTCCCTTGGAATGAAAAGGGAACAGGTGGAGAAAGCGATAAAAGAACATCCAAAGGCAGTTGCAGTACTGGTAAACAATCCGACTTATTACGGAATATGCAGTGACCTGCGTGCGATCGTTAAGATGGCTCATGATGCAGGAATGCTTTGTCTGGCAGATGAGGCACATGGAACGCATTTTTATTTTGGAGGAGGTCTTCCTGTCTCTGCTATGGCAGCAGGTGCAGATATGGCAGCTGTGTCCATGCATAAGAGTGGAGGAAGTCTTACACAGTCAAGCCTTCTTCTTACAGGTCCGGATGTACATGCCGGCTATGTGCGCCAGATTATCAATCTGACACAGACGACCTCAGGAAGCTACCTTCTGATGTCAAGCCTTGATATCTCAAGAAGAAACCTTGCACAGCGCGGCCGTCAGATCTTTCACCAGGTAGCAGATATGGCAGAATATGCCAGAGAGGAAATCAATGCGATCGGCGGTTATTATGCGTTTGGCAAAGAACTGGTAAACGGAAACTCCGTTTTTGATTTTGATATAACTAAATTAAGCGTACATACGCTGGATATCGGACTTGCAGGAATCGAAGTGTATGATATTCTGCGTGACGAATATGATATTCAGATAGAGTTTGGAGATATCGGTAATATTCTTGCCTACCTTTCCATAGGAGACCGTGCACAGGAAGTAGAGCGGCTGGTGAGTGCGCTCGCAGAGATCCGCAGACGTTTTCAGACAGATGGTTCAGGACTTCTGAGCCAGGAATATATTGATCCTCAGGTAGTGACCAGCCCGCAGGATGCTTTTTATGCGGATAAATGCAGTCTGCCGCTTCGTGAAACCGAGGGTAAGGTCTGCAGTGAATTTGTGATGTGCTATCCGCCTGGAATTCCGATTCTTGCACCGGGGGAACGTATCACAGCAGAAATCCTGGATTATATTGAATATGCCAAGGCAAAGGGCTGTAACATGACGGGACCTGAAGATCCTGATATTTTGAGACTGAATGTTCTGACAGGGAGGGAATGACAATGGAAATGTGGTTTTCAGAATTTCATACACCGGATGTGAAACACAGTATCCGGGTAAACCGCCATCTTTATTCCAGACAGAGTGAGTATCAGAGAATTGATATTTTTGAGACACCGGAATTTGGCCGTGTGCTGACTCTGGACGGAAATGTAATGCTGACAGAGCGTGACGAATTTATTTATGATGAGATGATCACGCATGTGCCGATGTCGGTCCATAAAGAAGCAAAAGATATTCTGGTGATCGGCGCCGGAGATGGTGGCGTTGTCCGTGAACTGACCAGATATGACAGAGTGCGTCATATTGATCTGGTAGAAATGGATCCGATGGTTGTTGAGGCCTGTCGTGCCTATCTTCCGGGAAATGCCTGCAGACTGGATGACAGAAGAGTTCATCTTCATTATGAAAATGCGCTGAGATTTATCCGAAGATGTGAAGCAAAATATGATCTTATCATCGTGGATTCCTCTGATCCGTTTGGCCCGTCTGAAGGATTGTTTACCCGTGAATTTTACGGAAACTGTTACAATGCACTGAAGGATGACGGGATTATGGTAAATCAGCAGGGAAGCCCGTTTTATGCAGAAGATGCACATGCCATGCAGCGCAGCCATAAAAGGATTGCCAGTACCTTCCAGATCAGCCGTGTTTATCAGGCACATATTCCAACCTTTGCTGCAGGTTACTGGCTGTTCGGATTTGCAAGTAAAAAATATCATCCGGTAGATGATCTGGATGCAGAGGCCTGGAACGCATTAAATCTTCGTACACGCTACTATACGACCAGACTCCATAAAGGGGCATTTTATCTTCCGGCTTTTTTGGAAGACATGCTGAAAGAAGTGGAGGATTAATTTATGATTTTACCTAATATAGAAACTTTTATCGGCTGCGAAAGCAGTTTTGAGGAAGCATCCATTGTTCTTTATGGTGCACCGTTTGATTCTACAACAAGTTTTCGTCCGGGTGCCCGATTTGGACCATCAGCCATGCGCCATGAGAGCTTTGGCCTGGAGACCTACAGTCCGTATCAGGATAAAGACCTTATGGACATCAGCGTATTTGACAGCGGGGATCTGGAGCTTTGCTTTGGCAGCAGTGAAATGGCACTTTCAGACATTGAAAAGAGAGCAGAAGAAATCCTGGGAGCAGGAAAATTCCCACTGCTTCTTGGAGGAGAACATCTGGTAACACTGGCAGCGGTGCGTGCTGTAGCCGTAAAATATCCGGATCTTCATATTATCCATTTTGATGCTCATGCAGATTTAAGAGATGATTATCTCGGAGCAAAATTAAGTCATGCCTGTGTTCTTCGCAGATGCCATGAAATTGTGGGAGATGGCCATATCCATCAGTTCTGTATCCGAAGCGGAGACAGGGAAGAATTTCAGTTTGCTTCCAGACACACAGATTTTCATCCGTTTACTTTTGAAGGACTGGAAGAGACCATCAGAGAACTGAAAGAGAAACAGGTTCCGGTATATTTTACAATTGATCTGGACTGCCTGGATCCATCGGTATTTCCGGGGACAGGAACTCCGGAGGCGGGAGGTGTGAGCTTTTTAGAGCTTCTTAAAGCAATCCGTACCGTTTCTCAGGCAAATATGGTAGGGGCAGATGTCAATGAACTTGCACCCATGCTGGATGCGAGTGGTGTTTCAACTGCAACAGCCTGCAAGGTTCTTCGTGAACTGCTTCTGGCAATTGCAAAATAGAATGATACCAGGGTCAAAAGTCCCGACATCATAAAACAACATTAAGAGAAAACAGTAACATATTAACATAAAAAGGAGAAGAATTATGAGCAGAGTATTAGTGATCGGCTGCGGTGGAGTAGCCAGTGTGGCAATTCAGAAATGTTGCCAGGTTGATGAGGTATTTACAGAAATGTGTATTGCAAGCCGTACAAAGGAAAAATGTGATGCGCTTGTAGAAAAACTGAAAGGAAAGACAAAAACTGTTCTTACTACAGCTAAGGTGGATGCAGATGATGTAGATCAGCTGATCGAACTGATCAACAGCTATAAACCGGATCTGGTAATGAACATCGCCCTTCCTTATCAGGATCTGACAATCATGGATGCGTGTCTGGCATGTGGCGTAAATTATATGGATACAGCAAACTATGAGCCGGAAGATACCGATGATCCAGAGTGGCGTGCCATCTATGAAAAACGCTGCAAAGAAGAAGGCTTTTCCGCATACTTTGATTATTCCTGGCAGTGGGCATACCGTAAAAAATTTGAAGATGCAGGACTTACAGCACTTCTTGGATGTGGATTTGACCCGGGTGTTACACAGGCTTATTGTGCCTATGCATTAAAGCATGAATTTGACCAGATTGATACAATTGATATCCTGGACTGCAACGGCGGTGATCATGGATATGCATTTGCGACAAACTTTAATCCGGAGATCAATCTTCGTGAGGTAAGTGCACCGGGAAGCTACTGGGAAGATGGACACTGGGTGGAAATTCCGCCGATGGATATCAAGAGAGAATATAACTTCGACCAGGTTGGCGACAAGGATATGTATCTGCTCCACCATGAAGAGATTGAGTCTCTTGCAAAAACAATCCCAGGTGTAAAACGTATCCGTTTCTTCATGACTTTTGGACAGAGCTATCTGGATCATATGCGTTGTCTTGAAGATGTAGGAATGCTTTCTACAACACCGATCCAGTACAATGGACAGGAAATCGTTCCGATCCAGTTTTTGAAAGCACTGCTTCCGGATCCGGCAAGCCTTGGACCACGTACAAAAGGAAAAACAAATATTGGCTGTATCTTTACCGGTGTAAAAGACGGAAAAGAAAAAACATACTATATCTACAATGTATGTGATCATCAGGAATGCTATCACGAAGTAGGAAGTCAGGCAATCAGCTATACAACAGGTGTTCCGGCAATGTGTGGAGCACTTATGATGCTGACAGGAAAATGGATCAGACCAGGTGTATATACTGTAGAAGAATTTGATCCGGATCCATTTCTGGATGCTCTTGACCGTTATGGTCTGCCACGCAGTGAAAGTCACGATCCGAAGCTGGTAGACTGATGGGCGGATTGGATAAAAGAGCTCCGTTTACAGCCACCGGCGGAATTATTCCGCCGGAATTCCAGAACATAAAAACACCCTGCTACATTCTGGATGAAAAAGCACTTATAAAAAATGCAAAGCTGCTTGGTGAAGTATCTGAACGGACAGGATGTAAGATGCTCCTGGCACAGAAGGCGTTCAGTAATTATGACTGCTATCGCTTTTTTGAACCATATCTTGCAGGAACAGAGGCCAGCGGGCTGTTTGAGGCACGACTTGGAGCAGAGGAAATGCCGGGAAAAGAGGTTCATGTATTCTGTGCAGGCTACCGGGCTGATGAATTTGAAGAACTTCTTCAGTATGCGGATCATATCGTGTTTAATTCACCCTCTCAGCTTCTGCGTTTTGGTGTCAGGGCAAAAGAAGCAGGAAAGAGCGTCGGACTGCGGATCAATCCGGAATGTTCTACCCAGGAAGGACATGATATCTATGATCCCTGTGCTCAGGGAAGCCGTATGGGTACAACAAGAGCACAGTGGGATGAAGCAGTTCAGAAAAATCCTGAACTGTTGGATTTACTCGATGGACTTCATTTCCATACTCTCTGTGAGCAGGATTCCGATGATCTGGAGACAACGCTTGTTTCCGTAAAGAAGCATTTTGGTGATTTTGCTTCCAGGGTGAAGTGGATCAATTTTGGCGGAGGTCACCATATTACAAGACCAGGCTATGATATTGAACGACTGGAACGCTGTATCCGGACAGTACAAGAGGAATGGAAGGCAGAGGTTTATCTTGAACCCGGAGAAGCGTGGGCATTAAATGCAGGCTTTCTGCTGACCAGCGTACTGGATGTCCTGAAAAACGGAGAGACACAGATCGCGATCGTAGATGCCAGCGCAGCCTGTCATATGCCGGATGTACTGGAAATGCCTTATCTTCCACCGCTTTTGGGAACAGATGAGACAGAAGAAAACGGGATTACAGTTCGCCTTGGAGGACCGACCTGCCTGTCAGGAGATGTGATCGGGGATTATAAATTCAGGCAGTTCCCGGAATACGGAGATATTCTTATGTTTGGAGATATGGCCATCTATACTACCTGCAAAAACAATACATTTAATGGAATGCCATTGCCGGATATCTGGCTCAGACGTGCTGACAATACGATGCAGCAGCTTACAGATTTTGGTTATATGGATTTTAAGGAAAGACTTGGAAGCCGTGAATAACGGCTTCCTTTTTTGTCGAGTGCATGTCAGCGGATTAACTGCTCATGACGGAGAAAATCAGGTAGTTCCGGGACTGGCAGAGAGCAGACAAACAGAAAAGAGAGTAATTTCTAAAGATGAGGCTGTGAAATATCGTCCATAAATAAGAAGAAAGTCTGTGGCAAAATGCCAGGGGCTTTTCTTTATGAACCGAATTCTGGTATACTAGATATGAATTACGAGAGTTCATATGAAAGTATAAGATTGAGAAGGGGAAAACTTGTGAAAAATAAGAAAAGTATACTACGAACATTATTTTTTTCATGTTTATATCTCAGTACATTTACATTTGGCGGCGGCTATGTGATCGTGACCTTGATGAAAAAGAAATTTGTGGATGATTATCATTGGATCGATGAGAATGAAATGCTGGATCTGGTTGCAATTGCCCAATCTTCACCAGGGCCGATCGCAGTAAATGGTGCAATTGTTATTGGATATAAACTGGCTGGGAGCTTGGGTGCTGTGACCGCAATCCTGGGAACGATCATTCCACCGTTTCTGATCATTTCCGTGATATCAGTTGGTTATCATTCTTTCAGTGACAGTTATTTTATCAGTCAGATACTTGAAGGAATGCAGGCTGGTGTTGGAGCTGTGATTGCATCAGTGGTTTATGAAATGGGTGTGGGAATTGCACAGGAAAAAGACAAAATTTCGCTATTGATCATGGCTGGAGCATTTGCAGCTTCGTGCGTATATAAGATCAATGTTGTATATATAATCATTGTCTGTGGAATGATTGGTGTAATCAGAACCTTCCTTTCAAAGAAGGGAGGAGAGAAATGATCTATTTATATTTGTTTGTAAGTTTTTTGCAGGTGGGAATGTTCAGCTTTGGAGGTGGATATGCGGCAATGCCACTGATCCAGGAACAGGTGGTGACTATCCATCACTGGCTGGATATATCAGAATTTACAGATCTGGTTACGATCTCTCAGATGACTCCAGGGCCAATCTCAATAAATGCGGCGACTTTTGTTGGAATCAAAATTGCAGGGATTCCGGGAGCAATTGTAGCTACAGGAGGATGTGTCCTGCCATCCTGTGTGATCATTATGATCATTGCGAAAGTATATTTGAAGTATAGAAAAATGGGAATGCTGCAGGGAATATTGAATGCCTTAAGACCGGCAGTCATAGCGATGATCGCTTCTGCAGGTATATCAATTTTAATAACTGCATTCTGGGGGAATGCAGCCATTAAATTGATAAATACAAATTGGAGTCTGGTGATAATTTTTGTGATATGTTTTGCATTGCTGCAAAAATTAAAGATGAATCCCATAGGGGTTATGGTTTTCGCAGGGATTATGAAACTGGGGTTGTCGTTTTTACAAAGATAACTCAGTAGTTAGTTTTGCAACAATAACAGCTACAATCAGGCTTCCAAAGAATCCTGAAACAATTTCAAATACGCCAGTTGAAACGGTCAGACCATACTAAATGAGAATCTGGCAACTGATTCCATAAAAACAGACCTATAAATATTGGAAGCAGTGTTATAACGATGGACATACGATAATAATTAATATATCATATTGATAATTTCAAAGTGACGGAGGAAAGGATATGAGTATTATTTTCCACGAAGGATCAAAAACATTTCATCTGTTTAATGAGGAGATCAGCTATATCATTTGTGTGCTTTCAAATGGACATATCGGAAATTTGTATTTTGGTAAAAAAATTCATGACAGAGAAGATTTTTCATATTTGATCGAATCAAAGCAGAGACCGATGACAGCGTGTGTCTATGAGGGAAACCGCAAATATTCACTTGAACATCTGAAATTGGAGTATCCGGTATACGGAACATCTGATTATCGTAATCCTGCTGTTGAGATCCTGCAGGAGAATGGAAGCAGAATCTCAGAATTTAAATATATCAGTCACGAGATCACAGATGGCAAACCGGAGCTTGCAGGTCTTCCGGCTACTTATGTGGAAGAACCAGAGGAAGCCCAGACTCTGTGTCTGCGACTGAAGGATGAGGTGACAGGCATAGTGCTGGAGCTTCTCTATAGCATTTTTTCCGGAAAAGGCATTCTGGCCAGAAGTGCCAGATTTATCAATGAGGGAATCGCTCCAGTACACTTGTTAAATGCAATGAGTCTTAGTCTTGATCTGCCGGACAGTGATTATGTGTGGATGCAGTTTTCTGGTGTATGGGCAAGGGAACGCCATATCATAGAACGTAAGCTTGAACAGGGAATTCAGGCAGTTGGCAGCATCAGAGGAAATTCTTCACACGAGCATAATCCGTTTATTGTGTTGAGACGGCCATCGACAACTGAAACATCCGGGGAAGTCATGGGATTCTCTCTAATCAGGCGCGGAATGAGTTTATCTGGGGATGGCTGTTCATTCTTCCAACAATGCTTGGACTGATCATCTTAAATATTTATCCGATCTTTAAGACGATTTACGAGAGCTTCTTCAAAACCGGTGATTTCGGTAAGGGCAATATCTTCGTTGGTTTTGACAGGATATTTGGATTTTTAGGGCAGTTGATCGCATTGAATTTATTGCGAATCGTTTGCTCCCTTCCGATTATCACGGCAGGGGCATCGACTACTGCATTATTCTACTGTACATTAAAGCTCCATAAAGATGGAGATATCAGAGTAATTTATGACTTTTTTAGGAGTTACAAACAGAATTTTAAACAGTCGACACTTATCTGGATTCTGATGCTGGCAGCCGGAGTGCTGATCTATATGGAAAAAAGCGCTCTGGCAGTGATTACAATCCTGCCAATGACACTTGTAGACGCCAAACTTTTCCCGATATATATGCTGATCTGGCCGATGGTGGGATTTTCACTGACAGCTTATGCAGATTCATGGTTTATGTGGAAATTGTTCCGCCCGTATTTTGCCCAGGATGACGGGGAAGAGTTTGTGAAAGATACAGAACCGGATCAATACGTCTTCTAAAAATATTTTATAAACGAGAGGTATAGATTATGGAATGGATTAAGTATCACGAAAAAGAAAAAGTATTTGAGTTAAAAACAAAAAACAGCACTTATCAGATGCAGGTAAGAGAGTATGATACTCTGGTTCATCTGTATTATGGAAGTCCGGTAGGAGATACACTCATCACAGACAGAATCATTGGTGTGGACAGAGGATTTTCCGGAAATCCTTATGAAGCAGGAAAAGATAAGACATTTTCCCTGGATACACTTCCACAGGAATATACAGCATATGGAAATGGAGACTATCGTATCAATGGTCTGGAGACAGAGCAGGCGGACGGAAGTGACACTGCAAATCTGAAATATGAATCCTATGAGATCTCAAAAGGTAAATACAGCCTCGAGGGACTTCCGGCAATGTTTGCAAAGGAAGACGAGGCAGAAACACTGGAAATCGTTCTGAAAGACCATGCAAGCGGATTGCGTGCGCATCTTCTTTATGGAGTATTTCCGCAACTTGATGTGATCACAAGAGCAGTACGCCTGGAAAATACAGGTACCGCACCGGTCACAGTAAAAAAAGCAATGTCCATGGAGATGGACTCTGGAAAACGGAGACATTTTTGAGACTCCGGAAGTGATCATGACATATTCCGCAGAAGGTTTTGGAAAGCTTTCCAGAAATTATCATGATGCATACAGAAGCAACCTGATCCGCAGTAAATATGTGGAGCAGCCGAGACCGATCCTGGTAAATAACTGGGAAGCTACATACTTTGATTTTGATGCAGATAAACTGTATCATATCGCAGAAGAGGCAAAAAATATCGGTCTTGATATGTTTGTTCTGGATGATGGCTGGTTTGGCAAGCGAGACAATGATTTCTGTGCACTTGGCGACTGGGTAGTAAATGAAGAGAAAATTAAAGGCGGCCTTCCGGCACTTGCAGAGAGAATCCATGGTCTCGGCCTGAAATTTGGACTTTGGGTAGAGCCTGAGATGATCAATGAGGACAGTGATCTTTACAGAGAACATCCAGACTGGGCATTAAAAATTCCAGGACGTGCCATGAACAGAAGCCGTCATCAGCTGAATCTGGACATTACAAGAAAAGAAGTTCGTGCCCATGTTATGAATCAGATATTCAGTGTCCTGGATGCATGTAAAGTGGATTATGTGAAATGGGATATGAACCGCAGCGTAGATAATGTATTCTCAGCAGCACTTCCGCGAGAGTGTCAGGGAGAGGTTTATCACAGATATGTTCTTGCAGTATACGAAATGATGGAAAGCCTTGTTCAGAGATATCCGGATCTTTTATTTGAGGGCTGCTCTGGCGGCGGTGGAAGATTTGAGGCCGGAATGCTTTATTACTCTCCGCAGATCTGGTGCAGTGACAATACAGATGCGATCGACAGACTGAAGATTCAGTATGGTACATCGTTTGGATATCCGATCAGTGCGATGGGTTCTCACGTGAGCGTGTGTCCGAACCACCAGTCCGGAAGAATTACACCGTTTGAGACAAGAGGAATCGTAGCATCAGCAGGAACCTTCGGATACGAACTGGATCTGATGAAGATGTCTGAAGATGAGAAAAAGATTGCCAGAGAGCAGATACTGAAATATAAAGAGATGGAACATCTGGTACAGACCGGAGATTATTATCGTCTCGTAAATCCATTTGAAAATAACAACCATGTGCTCTGGCAGTTTGTTTCCAAGGATAAGAAAGAGACTGTTGTATGTGGAGTCAGACTTCACAGCGAAGCAAATCCGCATATCTATCTGCTCTACCCACAGGGTCTGGATGCAGATATAAAATATGAAGATGTTGTTACTGGAAAAGTGTATACAGGTGCGGCACTTATGAAAGCGGGCCTGCCATTACCATTAACAATGGGCGATTACCAGCCGATCAAATTTACATTCAGGGCAGTGGAAAAATAAGTTGAAAAGAAAAAAAGATGAACGAAAGATTTTTAAGCAGGTATGGGTGATGCACTTGCAACTTATTTTGAGGCAAGAGCATGCCAGAGAAGTGAAGCAACTTCCCGTGCAGGAGGTAACACAACAGGTGCTGCTATGGCACCTGCAGAGCTTTGCTTTGATACCCTGATGGAAGTTGCCAAAGCCGCCCTGTGCAGAAGGGGATACACTTCACAATATGCCATTTACAGTTACACCGGAGAGTGTATTTGCAGCAATTAAGGCAGCAGATGCGTATGGCAGATATTATCTTGGAGAGGAATAAGCGGAGTATAATGTTTTTTGTACAAAAGTGACTTTACAAATCCATTCGGAAAAGGTAAGATTCTTTTATAAAATATTTTATAAAAGGAAACTTTGAGATGGCTGGAACGAAAAAGAAAAACAGTACAAAATTTCAAATTATCAATTATATTATAAATCATAAGGCAACGTCTAAAGTGGAATTGTCCAGGAATCTGAATCTCAGTATGCCAACGGTCTTGTCTAATGTAAATGAGCTGCTTGCCAGTGGAATTGCAGTTGAAATGGGAGAGTATGAATCTACAGGCGGACGAAAAGCAAAAATGATCAGTATCAATCCTGCATATCGTTATGCAGTTGGAATTAGAATTACTGCAAAACATGTAGAGTTTGTGCTTGTAAATCTGAAATCCGAAATTGAAAAGTATAAAAGAATCCGGCTGGAATTTTCAACAGAAGCTTCTTATTATTCACGGCTCAGAGAAGAACTGCATCATTTTCTTGCAGATGTAGAAAATCAGGACAGAATTCTTGGAATTGGTATTTCTGTTCCGGGAATTATAAAGCCAGGTGATGGAATACTGATCAAATCACATGCGCTTCAATTAGAAAACTATGGTCTTGGTTTTCTTGAGCAGACATTCTCGCTTCCTGTATATTTTGTGAACGATGCAAATGCAGCAATGATGGCAGAAGATTTAGACAGATATAAAAATGCACTGTATCTGTCTCTGAATAATACTCTTGGTGGAGCATTTTGTATTGATGGAAAATTAATACAGGGAGAGAATCAGAAAGCCGGTGAATTTGGGCATATGATTCTGGTCCCGGAAGGAAAGCAATGTTATTGCGGAAAGCTGGGATGTGCGGATGCTTATTGTGCAGCGAGTGCATTGACAGATGAAACATGCCAGACACTGGAACAGTTTATGAAGAGTTTGGAAAATAAGGAAACCAAAGCAGAAGACCTCTGGCAGGAATATTTGAAAAATCTGGCAATTTTGATATCAAATTTACGAATGGCATATGATATGGATATTATTCTGGGAGGTGAAATTGGAGGATATCTTACAGAGTATATGATTCCATTAGGAGAAAAAGTAATGGAATATAATGGTTTCGACCATGATGTGCGATATCTGAAAATGTGTTCTTACAAGAGAGAGGCATCTGCAGTGGGGGCGGCAAAGCATTTCCTGCAGGAATTTATAAAAAATATATAATCATGATGTCAGCATCATAAATTTAAAATCCAGAGAGAAAACACAGAAAAGAGTGTTTTCTTTCTGGATTTTTTGCTTTGAAGGAAATTACTCCTTAATATTGTAGTAAAAATGCATAAAATCAGAGGAACAAACTTGTGCAATAGGCAGAAGTGAATAAAAGGATATTGACAAATACTGGCAAGTGAATAATAATGTAATTACTTTAATAAAACGATTAATAAAAGATAATAAATAAAGGAGGAATTAATTATGCTACAGCAGGTAATGACAAATCCAGGAGAAATTATTTTCAGAGAAGTTCCGGTTCCAGAAATAAAAGATGATCAGGTATTGGTCAAGATCATGAACATTGGAATCTGTGGATCTGATATTCATGTATATCATGGAAAACATCCATTTACCAAATATCCGGTTACGCAGGGACATGAAGTATCAGGAGAAATCGTAAAAGTTGGAAAAGATGCTTCAGTTTTTCGGGAGGGACAGAAAGTAACAATTGAACCGCAGGTTTATTGCGGACACTGCTATCCATGTCGTCACGGAAAATACAATCTTTGCGAAGAATTGAAGGTTATGGGATTCCAGACAACAGGAACTGCTTCAGAGTATTTTGCAGTAGATGCATCCAAGGTAACACTGCTTCCGGAAGAGATGTCTTATGAAGAAGGTGCAATGATCGAGCCTCTTGCTGTAGCTGTACATGCTGTGAAGCAAATGGGCGATGTAAAAGGAATGAACATTGCAGTTCTTGGTGCTGGTCCGATTGGAAATCTGGTTGCACAGGCTGCGAAAGGAATGGGAGCAGCAAAGGTTATGATTACTGATGTCAGTGATCTTCGTCTGGATAAAGCGAAGGAATGCGGCATTGATGTATGTGTAAATACAAAAGAGAAAGATTTCGGGGAGGCAATGGTTGAAGCATTTGGACCGGATAAAGCGGATGTGATCTATGATTGTGCAGGAAATAATATCACAATGGGACAGGCTATCAAATATGCAAGAAAAGGAAGCGTGATTGTTCTGGTAGCTGTATTTGCAGGCATGGCATCAATTGATCTTGCAGTCGCAAATGATCATGAACTGGATATTAAGAGTACTATGATGTATCGTCACGATGATTATATCGATGGAATCACACTTGTAAATGATGAAAAGGTACATTTAAGACCTTTGATATCCAAAACATTTGCATTTAAGGATTATCTGAAGGCATATCAGTATATTGATGACAACCGCGAGACTACCATGAAGGTTATCATTAACGTTCAGGAAAAATAGAATTCCAACAACATTCTGACAGGGAGGAAGATATGGGGAACGAAAGTAATAATGGGAAAGTGCCACTGATCAGTAAGATCGCATATGGATTTGGAGATGTAGGCTGTAATTTCAGCTGGATGTTTGTCAGTAATTTTCTGATGATTTTTTATACAGACGTGTTTGGAATCAGTATGGCTGCAGTGTCAGCCCTGATGCTCTTTTCAAGATTCTGGGATGCGATCAATGATCCAATCGTAGGCGGTCTGACGGATAAGACGCATACAAGATGGGGAAGATATCGTCCATGGCTTCTTGTAGCTGCGCCTATTACAGCAATTCTTCTGGTGCTTTCTTTCTGGGCACATCCAGACTGGTCAAATACAGCGAAGATTATCTATATGGTGATAACCTATTGCCTCCTGGTATTAGGTTATACCTGTGTAAATATTCCATATGGAACACTCTGTGGTGCTATGACACAGGATATTGATGAGCGTGCCAAGATTAATACTTCCCGTTCTGTGTCAGCAATGATTGCGATAGGAATCATTAATATTGTTACAGTTCCCCTGATCAGTAAGCTAGGAAGCAACAGCGCAAAGAGTGGTTATCTGTTAGTTGCAATCATTTATGGAGGCATCTTTGCTGCCTGTCATTTCTTCTGTTTCGCAAAGACAAAAGAACAGGTAGTAATTCCTGAGAAAGAAAAAATCTCATTAAAAGTACAGTTGAAAGCAGTTATGCAGAACAAACCATATCTTCTGGCTTTGGTTGGGCAGGTATTGTTTGGATTTACATTATATGGAAGAAATGCAGATATTTTATATTATTTTACTTATGTAGAGGGAAATGCCTCTTATTATACAACATATTCTATGTGTATTATCATTCCGTCCATTATTGGTGCGGCATGCTTTCAGCCAGTATTTCGGAAGCTGAATAATAAAGGAAGAACTGCATCGATTTTTGCGTTACTCACAGGTATTGCAATGCTGGCAATGTACTTCTTTAATGTCAAAGAATCACCAGTTGCATTTTATGCGCTTGCAGGGATTACACAGTTTTTTTTCTCTGGGTTTAATACAGCAATTTATGCAATTATTCCGGATTGTGTGGAATATGGTGAATGGAAGACGGGACTTAGAAATGATGGATTCCAGTATGCTTTTGTTTCTCTTGGAAATAAAATCGGAATGGCGATTGGCACCGCGCTTCTCGCAGCATTGCTTGGAAAATATGGTTATATAGCAAACCAGGCACAGAATCCGGAAGTAATTGCAATCATGAAGCATGCATTCTCGACAATACCGGGAATTCTGTGGATCGTTACGGCAATTGTTTTGTTTTTCTATCGTTTAAATAAAAAATACTATAACGAAATCGTAGAAGATTTGAAAAAAAGAAAAATATAAATGGGGACGGTGTATGTGGCACTTTTTATGTCCCGGATGGCTTTTGTCAGTAGATTGTAACATTAAAATTTTTTCAAAATTCCCATGACATTATCAGAGATGTTTGAGAAGAAAGGCTTCCACTAATTATAAAAGGTGTAAGACAGATTGGAAAAACGGAATCTATTAATCATTTTGCAGAACAAAATTATAGTAATATTGTAAGTATTAATTTTGTTCTGGAGCCTAAATATAAAACGATATCTCAAGGAAAAAAAGAACATGGAATAACAGTAGAAGAAGTTTGAGTATATTAAACATATGGTAATAATGCCTAAAAACATAAGACATTTTTTTAGTAAAAACTGCTTTTGAAACCAGGGTAAAATAGTTTTATAATATTCATAACGGCGGGGAGCGTAATCATGCAGTAAAGCAAAAAATACGTTGCTCGCTTTTATAAAATTAATTCCAGGAGGAAGCACATATGCATGAGTATGAAATTTTTATTGAGGATATAAATCCATGTGGAGGAGAACAATACAGTAAAAAAACACTGATTGAGGCAGAGGCAGCCAGTCCGGAAGCTTATGTAAAAGAAAACGGAAGATTTCCGATCTTGGAAACCACAAGTAATGAGAATGGAGACGTAGTAATAGTAACAGGCGATAATAACGGTTCTTTTGTACGATATACATTTACGGAATAAAAGTGCCGGTCAGTTAGGAGCGGGTTTTGTGAAATCCAGAAATTCCGACGGCATGGGTAAACAATGAAAAACTGAGGGAAAAAAGTGTACTGCTACAGATGCCAGGTATTTTCAGCTGGCAGAAAACCTGTTATATATGGAGCTGGGAGTTGCTCTTGGAAAACCAAAACAGGAAGTATGTAGAACGATTATTGAGTACATTATGAACAATGGACAATAAAATTCTGTTTGACATTTAAAAAACAGGAAATATAATTACAACAAACGAGTAGCAAGTAAGCATAAATCCAGTTTACCAGCTGCTCGTTTTTATTTTGTAAAAAAATAATTCTAAAAGGTATATATTTATAATGCAAGAGTATGATACAATTAGTTGTAAACACTAAGAACTAAGGAAAATCATATATGCTAAATAAAAGAGATTTCTTAAAATACGCTTCAAAACTGGCGTTTCCGATCATGATCCAAAATCTGATCGGAACTCTGGTAAATATTGCTGATACAGTAATGCTTGGGTATGTAAGCCAGACTGCCATGTCGGCTTCATCCCTTGCGAACCAGTACACTTTTATTCTTTTCTGTTTATATTATGGTATGGCTACGGGTGCTTCAGTTTTATGTGCACAGTACTGGGGAAAAGGTGATAAAAAGACAGTAGAAAGAATTCTCGGCCTGGCGGAGCGAATCTCACTGATCGTTTCCCTCGTGTTTTTCGTGATTTCTTTTTCTATGCCAACTACGATCATGAAGATCTTTACGAGCAGTCCGGATACGATTGCTGCCGGCAGTGAATACTTAAGGGTAATTTCATTTTCATTTATGTTTATGGGATTCTCTCAGGTTTTTATGAGCGCCCTTCGAAGTATCGGAAAAATAATGCTGCCTTCTGTCACGTACATTGTTTCGCTTTGTGTCAATGTAATTTGTAATGCCACCTTTATCTTTGGTCTGTTTGGGCTTCCAAAGCTTGGCGTTACCGGTGTGGCTCTTGGTACTGTCATTGCCAGAATTACAGAAGTACTGATCTGCCTCATTTACTCATTAAGAAGTTCCGATGTCAGATTCCGCATAAAATATTTCTTTGCGAAATCAGGTATTCTTTTTCAGGACTTTATGAAAATTGCTACCCCGGCTGTAATAAATGATGTTGTCTGGAGTTTTGCCAGTTCAGCATTCGCAGCAATCCTCGGTCATATTGGTGATGATATGGTTGCCGCAAATGCGGTTGCTGTTATGGTGGTAAATATTGGTGCGATTGCCTGTCGTGGTTTTGCCAATGCGACTACCATCATTGTCAGTCAGGAACTGGGTAAAGACAACATTGATGCAGCAAGAGAATATGGAAAGCGCATGCTCAGAATAACAATGGTTGTAAGTCTGGTTGGGTGCATCATTATTCTGGCACTTCGTCCTCTGATACTGGATTTCTATCGGGATAAACTGACAGAGACTGCCATTTATTATCTTGGCATTTTTATAATTATGACAACCTGGCGTCTTGTGGGAGAAGGCATCAATACCTGCCTTATATGCGGCTGCTTCAGAGGTGGTGGTGATTCCAGATTTGGAATGATCATAGATTCCATCTTTATGTGGTTTGTTGCAGTTCCACTTACCTTTCTTGCGGCATATGTCTTAAAATTGCCGCCTGTCTGGGTATACTTTGTAATGACGCTGGATGAGTTCGAAAAAATGCCGGTGGTCTTCATCCACTATATCAGAGGTAAATGGCTCACAAACATTACCAGGGATTTTGATTAAAAAGCATCTTCAGGCTATAATAAAATAGCTTGAAGGTGTTTTTGCTTTATAGGAAATTACTCCGTAATGTTCCAATAAAGCAAAAACGCTCCGCGAGGATGTGACCAGATGCAAGAGGAATATGTCTGCTAAAGCAGACTGCATCTGGCACGCAAAGCGTAACAAGTTCCTCAAAGATTGAGGGATGCAGGGAGTTTGAAGTAGACTTGTTCGCTTTGTTCTTTACAAATGCCAGTTTCAATGATTTAATGAAAAAAATATATGTATTAACCGGAGGTGCGAAACATGACTATCAGAAAAGCTGAAGAAAAAGATATTACAAGAATTATTGAGTTACTGGGGCAGGTGTTGCAAATCCATGCGGACATAAGACCGGATATTTTTATTCCCGGTACAACAAAATATACAGTAGAAGAATTAACAGAGCTTTTAAAAAATAAAGAAAAACCGATATATGTTGCTGTGAACGAGACTGATGTTTGTGTAGGATATGCCTTTTGTCAATTGCAGAAACAGCCTTTCTCAAATAATATGGTGCAGTTTAAAACGCTGTTCATAGATGATCTCTGCGTTGACCAGCAGGCACGAGGTCAGCATATCGGCGAAAGTTTGTTTGAGCATGTAAAAGAAGAAGCCAGAAAAATGAACTGCTATGAAGTGACATTAAATGTATGGTCAGGAAATACTTCCGCAGAAAAATTCTATGAAAAAATGGGAATGAAAACAAAAGAGAGGCAGATGGAATACATTCTGGATAATTTACGAAAAAACATTTAAAAGATTTGAATAAGAACATACACAAGATATAAAAGGAGGCCGGATAACAGATGATTCGTCTTCAGGATATTGCCGAAATGGCTGGTGTCAGCCGTACCACCGTATCAAATGTCATAAATGGAAATACCAAAAGAGTTTCCCAGAAAACGATTGATAAGATTACAGCGATCCTTAAAGAACAGAATTATGTTCCGCATATGGGATCAGTGATGCTTTCCGGTCATGGTTCCAGAATTATAGGAGTAGTGCTGGGGTTTACTTATGCTCATGGCATGCAGTCCCTTCAGGATCCGTTTGTGGGAGAACTTATTGGAAACATCCGTATGGAAACGGAAGAAAAAGGATATTATGTTATGCTTATCGGTGGCGAAGACATTCAGAATGTAGTAGACATTGCTTCAAAATGGAATGTTGAGGGACTGATCATCCTTGGGTATAATGAAGAAAGATACCGCAGTCTTTCACGTAAGCTGAATAAGAAAATGATTTTGATCGATGCTTACCCTGAAGGTGCATATACCTTTCAGAATGTCGGCGTAGATGATTACTCTGGAGGATACCAGATAGGAGAATATCTCTATTCCTGTGGATACAAAAAGGCTTTGTTTATTGCAGAAACGGATAGAGACAGTGACTATTATCGATGGATGGGCTTCAAGCAGGCGATGGAAAAGAAAGGTGGATTCTGCAGTCGTTCCCGATACATTGTTGTTCCGGGTGAGAAAAAATACCGTCTCAGGAAATACGAAGAACTTTTACCGCATTTCTTCGAAGCTAAGGCACTGGCTTTTTCGTCAGACTATGATGCAATTGAAGCAATGAACTTCTTCTTTGATAAGGGAATCAAGGTTCCGGATCAGATTTCCATCACAGGTTACGATGACAGCATGTATGCGAGTATGGTCCGTCCAAAACTGACGACAGTTCATCAGAATATCCAGCAAAAAGCACATATGGCACTGAAACGTCTGATGCAGCTGATTCAGGGAGAAGAATTGAAGGAATTAAATATAAAAAGTCCGGTTTATCTGGTAAAGAGGGATTCTGTCAGAGAATGACAGAGTCCTTATTTTTTTGTCTAATATGCATAAAAACAAAATTAAAACTTTGGTTAAATTTTAAGTTTCGCGAGAAACCTGTTGATTTTGCTAAGATACAAGGTTTATGATAAAGTCACCGAAAGGGAACTGGACAGACGTGTCCGGTGTGGCATTTCCCAAATCAATGGTGCTGTACAGCTTTCATACTTCTAAAAAACATCATGGAGGAAAGAAAAGATGAAAAATAAAAAAATTGTCAGTTTGTTACTGGTTGGTGCTTTAATGGCAGGTATGTTTACAGTAACCGGATGTGGCGGATCATCCGATGGGAAATCTTCTGCAAAGGGTGGAAAAACAGAGCTGGAACTGTTTTCCAGTAAAGCAGAAAACAAAGATGTTCTTCAGAAGCTTGTAGATAAATTTAATGAATCACATGAAGACGTGACAATCAAAATCACAGCACCGGCAGATGCAGGAACAGTATTAAAGACCAGAATGGCAAAGAATGACATGCCTGATATTGTAATGATGGGTGGAGATAACAACTATACAGAAGTAGAGAGTGCAGGAATGCTGGTTGACTTAAGTGACCAGGATTATATCTCCAACATCCAGGATTCTTACATGCAGATGGTTTACGATGTAAACAAAGATAAAGAAGAAAAAGCATACGGTGTTCCATATGCGACAAATGCATCTGGTGTCATCTATAACGTAGATAAATTTGAAGAACTCGGACTTGAAATTCCAAAGACATGGGATGAGTTTATTGATGTACTTGACCAGATTAAAGATGCAGGAGAGCAGCCGCTTCTTATGACTTACAAAGATGCATGGACAAGCCTCTGCCCATGGAACAGTATGGCACCTGATCTTCAGCCGGATGGATTCACAGATGATCGCAAAGAAGGCAAAACAACATTTGCAGGAACTCACGAAGAAATCGTAGAAAAATACCTGACAATTCTTGATTATGCACAGGATGACTTCATGGGGCTGACCTATGATGATGGAAACAAAGCATTTGCAAATGGTGATGCAGTTATGATCATCAATGGAAACTGGGCAATCAACCAGTACAAAAACGCTAACGCAGACATTAATGTAAATATGTTCGCACTTCCGGCATCCGATGATGAATCCAAAAACTATGTAACATCAGGTGTTGACGTACTCATCGGTGTATGTAAAGACAGCGCAAATGAAGAAATGGCAAAAGAATTTGTTTCCTTTATGATGGAGACGGAAAATGCACAGACCTATATTGATGATCAGTTTGCGTTCTCTGCTATTAAGGGTGTAGAGCAGAATAATGAAACAGTTGCCGGTGTTAAAGAAGATATTGCCAACGGCAAAGTTGCAAACTTCCCGGATCACTACTATCCATCAGGATTTGATCTTTCCGCACTTATTTCTGAAATGTGCCTGAACTATTCAAATGGAATGGACAATCAGGAAAACATGGACCAGTTCCTGAAACAGTGCGATGAAAAGTACGATATTGCTAATGTAGATTAAGTGAGGAGATGATCCCATGAAAAATAAAACAGCCCGAAAAAAACCTGCTGTTAATAAAATTTACTACATTTATGTAGGAATCCTTGCGGTATTATTTTTTATCTTCCATACAATTCCGTTCCTGCGAGGTGTTTTGTACAGCTTTACAGACTGGAAAGGTTATGGAGACTGGAACTTTGTAGGCCTGCGCAACTACCTGCATATGTTCACTGATGTAGATACAGGAAATGCATATCTGTTCACGTTTAAATTTGCAGTGATTGCAACAGTCCTTGTAAATGTGATCAGTCTGATTCTTGCGTGTGCATTGAATTCAAAGATCAAATTCAAAAACACGATCAAAGCTTTTTATTTTCTGCCATATATGCTTGGAAGCCTGATCGTCGGATTCATTTTCAACTATATTTTTGCAAACCTGATCCCACAGCTCGGAAAGAGCCTTGGGATCCAGGCATTAAGCGTAAATATACTTGGTACTGATCATGCAATATGGGGAATCATTGCTGTCGCAGTGTGGACAGGATGTGCGTTTAACACTTTGATCTATATTGCAGGTCTTCAGTCCATTGACACAGATGTATATGAGGCTGCAGCCCTTGATGGAGCGACAGGGTTCCGCAAATTTACAAAGATTACTTTTCCTCTTCTGGCACCATCATTTACCATTAATATGGTACTCTCTGCAAAGGGATACCTGATGGTTTACGATCAGATCATGGCAATGACAGAAGGCGGACCGGGAACCAGCACAACTTCTATCGCAGTACTCATCTACAAAAAAGGATTTGGCGGCGGTCAGTTCTCCTATCAGTCAGCAAACGCAGTCATGCTGTTTATTGTAGTAGTACTGATTTCTGTGTTCCAGTTACGTGTGCTTGAGAAGAGGGAGGAGAAATTAGGATGAAAAGTCAGACAGTAAGAATAAAAGAACGTTGTAACTGGCCTGTGACTATTCTTCTGATCGCGGGAATCGTGCTGATCATTCTTTTGCCTCTGTATATGGCACTGATGATCGCAATCAAAGATCCTTCAGACATGAATAATATTCTGGCACTTCCAACAAAACTCAGACTTCAGAATTTTGTCGATGCCTGGAATATGACAAATTTTCCGAGAAAGTTTTTTAATACCGCTTTTATTACGGTAATCAACCTGGGATTTACTCTGGTCACAAATTCATTCGCTGCATATGCGATCACAAGAAACAGAAAGAAGAGTAAATTCTTCTCAATCTTGTATTACTATTTTATCAGTGCAATGTTTATACCGTTCCAGGTAATTATGCTTCCATTGGTTGTACAGGCCAATACATTCCATCTGGACAATATTTATGGAATCACATTCCTGTATATTATCTTTGGACTTCCAATGAATACATTCCTTTATACAGGTGCGATCAAGGCTATTCCGGAAGCATTAGATGAGGCTGCAATGATCGACGGTGCAAACCCGATCCAGATATTCAGCAGGGTTATTTTTCCGGTGTTAAAACCAACTACTGCAACAGTGGCAATCCTTTCATTTATGTGGACCTGGAATGACTTCACCATGCCGCTGGTATTGTTAAGCGATGAGAGCCAGCAGACTTTACAGCTTGCACAGTATGTCTTCAAAAAACAGTTCTCTGTAGATTATAACCTGGCGTTTGCTTCTTATCTGCTGGTACTTATTCCTGTACTGCTTGTATATCTTTTCTGCCAGAAATGGATCATGAATGGTGTTGTTGCCGGAGCAGTCAAGTAAAGAGTGTAGATTACGGGAGCTGTGCTGCCACGGAGTGATTCGCAGTTATCAGTAAACAAAACAAGAATAAAAAAACAGGAGATCAATAACATGGAGAAAAAATGGTGGAAAGAAAGTGTGGTATATCAGATATATCCAAAAAGTTTTAAAGACAGCAACGGAGATGGCGTAGGGGATATCAGAGGAATCATACAGAAACTTGATTATCTCAAAGAGCTTGGCGTAAATGTGTTATGGATATCTCCGATGCTGGAATCACCTCAGGATGATAATGGCTATGATATTTCTGATTACCGCAGGATTTATAAAGAATATGGAACTATGGAGGACTACGAGGAACTTTTGTCAGAAGCTCACAAAAGAGATATCAGAATCCTGATGGATCTCGTAGTCAACCATACATCGGATGAACATAACTGGTTTGTTGAAAGCCGAAAGTCAAAAGATAACCCATATCGTGATTATTATATTTGGAAAGATCCTGTAAACGGAAAAGAACCTAATAACTGGGGTGGAGTATTCGGCGGTTCTGCGTGGGAATATGATCCGCAGACGCAGATGTATTATATGCACCTGTTTTCCAAAAAGCAGCCGGATCTTAACTGGGAAAACGAAAAAGTACGCCAGGAAGTGTATGATATGATGACGTTCTGGTGTGAAAAAGGAATCGATGGTTTCCGCATGGATGTGATCAGTATGATCTCAAAAGACCAGTCATTCCCGGACGGAGAAATGAACAACAGCCTTTATGGTGATTTTGGACCATACTGCGTACATGGTCCAAGAATTCATGAGTTCCTTCAGGAAATGAACAGAGAAGTTCTTTCAAAATACGATATCATGACAGTTGGTGAAACCTCAGGAGTAACAATTGAAGAGGCACAGAAATATGCAGGTGAATCCAGAAATGAACTGAATATGGTATTCCAGTTTGAACATGTTGAGAACGGAAGCGGTGATTATGGAAAGTGGACAACTGAAAAATATAATTTCAAAGAGTTCAAACGTATCATGATCAAATGGCAGGAAGAACTGCAGGGCAAAGCATGGAACAGTCTGTTTCTTGGAAATCATGATCAGCCGAGAAGTGTCAGCCGATTTGGAAATGATAATCCGGCATACAGAGAAACTTCTGCAAAAATGCTTGCAACCTGTCTTCATATGATGCAGGGAACACCATATGTATATCAGGGTGAAGAGCTTGGCATGACAAACGTTTACTTCGATAAACTGGAAGATTATCGTGATATTGAGAGCATCAATTTCTTTACAGAACTTACAGAATCAGGTCTTATGACACCGGAATACATGATGAAATGCCTGATGCTGAGAAGCCGTGATAATGCCCGGACTCCAATGCAGTGGGATGATTCTGCACAGGCCGGATTTACAGATGGTGCTCCATGGATCAAAGTGAATCCGAACTATAAAGAAATCAATGCGGCACAGCAGCTTGCAGATCCGAACTCAATTTTCTATTATTATCAGAAACTGATTCGTCTGCGTAAAGAAAAAGACATTATTGTTTACGGTGGATTTGAACCGCTTTACCGTGACAACGAGCAGATTTTTGCATACATAAGAAGACTGGAACAGGAAAAACTTCTGACAGTCTGCAATTTCAGTGACAAAAATGCAGAGATGGATATTCCGGAAGAATTCAAAGGAGCAGAATGTCTGATCACAAATCTTGATAGAACTGTATTTGAAAGTAAAATTGTTTTGAAACCATATGAAGCATTTGTATTATATAAAAAATAAGAGGTAACACAGAGATGATTAGAAAATACAGATATGGAACTCCGTTTGACACGGAGGCACTGACCGAAAAAATCGAAACAACTGAGAGCGTTTTTCCATATGGAGAGATCAGCCAGAATGATGGATTTGCATTTACCTATATCATGGACGAAGATGATATTGTCTATGGTCTGGGCGAATCCAACCGTGGAATCAATAAGAGAGGTTACTGCTATATCAGCAACTGTACAGATGATGCAATTCATACAGAGGACAAGCGTTCTCTGTATGGAGCTCACAATTTCATTGTCGTGAGCGGTAAAACTACATTCGGCCTGTTTTTTGACTATCCGTCAAAGCTGACCTTTGATATTGGGTATACCAGAATGGATACCCTCAAAGTGTCCTGCGAAAATGCAGATCTGGATATCTATGTGATTGAAGGTGAGAATGCTTACGACATCGTAAAACAGTTCCGCCATGTGATCGGACGCAGTTACATTCCGCCAAAGTTTGCCTTTGGTTTTGGACAGAGCCGCTGGGGTTATACAACAAAAGAAGATTTCCGTACGGTGGCAAAAGGATACCGCGAGAATCATATCCCGATCGACATGATCTACATGGATATTGACTATATGCAGGATTTTAAGGACTTCACAGTTAATGAGAAAAACTTTCCTGATTTCCCTGAATTTGTAAAGGAAATGAAAGACCAGGAGCTTCGCCTGATCCCGATCATTGATGCAGGTGTCAAGGTGGAAAAAGGCTACGAGGTTTACGAAGAAGGTGTAAAAAACAACTACTTCTGTAAAAGAGAAGACGGCAGTGATTTTGTTGCAGCTGTGTGGCCGGGAGATACGCACTTTCCGGATATGCTGAATCCGGAAGCCCGTAAATGGTTCGGGGATAAATATCGTTTTCTGATCGATCAGGGAATCGAAGGATTCTGGAATGACATGAACGAGCCTGCAATTTTTTATTCTTCAGAAGGACTTGCAGAGGCAAAAGAACTTGCCGGAGAATTTGCAAAAGATGCGGAAGGCAAGATCCATCCGTGGGTTATGCAGGCAAAGATGAAAGATATTGCTAACAGTCCGGAGGATTACAAAAGATTCTATCACAATGTAAATGGTAAGAAAATCCGCCACGACAAAGTGCATAATCTTTTTGGTTATAACATGACAAGAGCAGCCGGAGAGGCATTCGAACGCATTGATCCGGAAAAACGTTTCCTGATGTTTTCCAGATCTTCTTATATTGGAATGCATCGTTACGGAGGAATCTGGATGGGAGACAATAAATCCTGGTGGTCACACATTCTTTTAAATCTGAAGATGCTTCCATCTCTGAATATGTGTGGATTTATGTACACAGGCGCAGACCTTGGTGGATTTGGTGACGACACGACCAGAGATCTTCTGCTCCGTTTCCTTGCACTCGGTGTGTTTACACCTCTGATGCGTGATCATGCGGCAGAAGGAACAAGAGAACAGGAATGTTACCAGTTCGAAAACATCGAAGATTTCCGCAGCGTCATTAACGCCAGATATCGTCTTGTGCCGTATCTTTACAGTGAATACATGAAAGCTGCGTTGAATGACGATATGTACTTTAAGCCACTTGGATTTGTTTATCCAGATGATAAGATGGCAATCCGTGTTGAAGACCAATTGATGCTTGGCAACGAGATTATGATCGCACCGGTTTATGAGCAGAACGCAAGAGGCCGTTACGTTTATCTGCCGGAAGAAATGAAATTCATCAAGTTCATGCCGGATGGGACTATTTTCGAAGAAGTCCTTGCAAAAGGAGCCCATTATGTGGATGTTGCCCTCAATGAAGTACCACTTTTCATTCGAAGCGGCAAATGCATTCCGGTTGCAGAAGCAGCTGAGTGCGTAAAGGATATTGACACAGAGCAGCTTAAGATGCTTGGATATGAAGGCAGCAGCTATACTCTGTACGAGGATGACGGAATCCATAAAGACTATGATAAGAAAGAAAATTATAGGGTTCTGACGAAATAAGGTAATAATGAAATTGAATATGTTTGGATGAATTTAAGGCTGACAGTCGTGTGAGGGGACTGTCAGCCTTAATCTTTATTGCAAAGTACTGTTTGAGTATAATTTGACTAGTTTATTGCAGGAATAAAATATCTGCTAAGATAAATAAAAATATAGTTATGTTTCGGCATATTCATGGTGAATAGTCATGAATGCCCACTGATCTGGGGAGAGTTCACAAAATCTTCACAAAAAATCAGCACTCACCTCTTGATAATGGAAGTCGATTTTTGTCCTGTCTTGTGTATTGCAAAAATGCCTATTTTACAGGCTTTCTGGGCAATCAGTCATTTTGTCTGGTATCATAGCCTATCGTCAAATGAATTGCAAATGGTGTAAATTTGGTGTAAAAAATCAGAGAAAAAAGGAGAGTGCTAATAAAATGAAACTGACTTATACAAATGTGAATGGATATCTGATTCCCAATCTCACCTATAAATCCGGTGAGCAGATAGAACAACTTGGCAAATATGGATTTTTACGCAGAGACTATTTGAAGAATCACAGAAATTCGCTGTATCAGGTAATGCTCCTGCAAGATAGTATTGGTGAGCATCTGCTGGAAGTGGACAAGGCAGCCAGGGAACGGGAAGAAATTATTCTGAAACAGTTGGAAGAAAAAGATCCATTGCCGGATAAGGAGAAAGATCAGATGGCATGGGTAAGAGCTGCCAATCAGCACAG
>OLQE01000232.1_pt1 | contig 49174 bp, 38 predicted proteins | sample 1643161 | NCBI WGS metagenome assembly OLQE01 (sample SAMEA3136650, study PRJEB25190) | human gut metagenome
GCAGGAAGTGGGGGAGCTTAGGAAACAGATGTTTAACCTTATGAGTTCCATATGTACTGACCTTACCTGCCAATTAAGAAAGAGAAACTTAAACCTTTTTAATGAGCATGGAGTTAATAGTAGACAGGAAATGGAAGAAGCAGAGCTACACCATAAGTAATCTTACTATTGATGGGAAGTGGTTTTGCAATGTACTTGAAGATGCTGATAGAGGGTTAGATGACTCTATGAGCATAGCCAAGATTAGAGAATTGAAGAAACCTTCAATTACAGCTATTCCAAAGGGTACTTATGAGATTACCTTAGATGTCATTTCTCCTAAGTACTGTACTAATAGTTTTTACAAGCAAGTATGTAATGGTAAAGTGCCAAGACTACTTAATGTAAAGGGATTTGAAGGCATACTTATTCACGCTGGTAATACTGACAAAGACTCAGCAGGATGCCTATTAGTAGGTGTCAATAAAGTTAAGGGTCAAGTAATAAACAGTAGAGAAACTTTCAAAGAGCTATACAAGCTCCTTAAAGACAAGTATGATAAAGGTGAAAAAATAACCATTAAAATTCTATAGTTATGGCAAAGAAATGTGGTTGTAAAGGAAAAGGTAAAGGTAAGAAAGGTAAATAACTAAAAGTGTAAAATTATGGCAAGAGGAAAGAGAAGACCAAAGCCAATGTCACCAAAGGCTGGTATCAAGAGAACAAGGTATGGCTGTGGAGGAAAACTTAAATAAGAGTATGTACAAGTTACTTATACTAATGCTTAAATGCATACCTATGTTAATATCATTAGTATATGTACTAAACACAGCTTTATCCTACTTTTATATAGACATTCCTGTATTGAGCGATCTGGCAGGAATGTCTATATTGCCTTGGATATTTATGTATTTATCTGCAACAGTATTTAGGTTTTGTTTATATCACAAGATGTTCTTACATTATATCTTGGTAACTGATATAATAAACATAATTGATTACTATGTGGGTATTCCAATTGAGGACTCAGAGCTGTTGATGATTCATGGAACTATAACAGGATTATTCCTGTTTGTAATATTGTATTTATATGTTAAGAGTCATAAGAAGCCTACTATTAAAGATAGTAGATGATATTGATGCAGGCAATTCAAATATATCTGAGGGAGAAGCTATAGAAATAGTAGATAGTTTGAAGAGGTTTACTGATAAGGAGAAGAGATTAAGTAAGTATGCAGCCTGTGAATATTTGAATGTCAGCAGAGCAACTTTTGATAACTATGTTAGAGAAGGAAAATTACCAAGAGGTAAGCATGAGATAGGTTTCAAAGAATTAAGTTGGTCTAAGAAAGAGTTGGATGAGTTTGTCAAGAAGTGTAGAATTAATCAGAGATTGCGCAGCAATCCAAAATCAGAGATTGCTTGATAGCTTTGATAGAATTTATTGAAGTAATTAGGAGGAGAAGATATGATAACCCAAAAGAAGATGATAATACCTATATTTAATTATAAACTCACTGTAGTCATATTTGACAAGTGGGAGGAGTTAGGAAGATTCTTGCCCAAAGAAGAAATGGAGCAGGAAGCCAAAGCTATAACCATAAATCAATATGGAGCATCTCTTGTGGCTATCAATTCTAAGAGGGGAAGTAGCATTATCCATGAAGCTGAGCACATAAAGAACTCTATATGGAGATATATAGGATATACTCCTCAAGAAGATAATGATGAGGTAGATGCTTACCTTATAACCTACATATATGATAAGATAACAAGTGTATTCTACAAGCATGATAGAGCAGCCAGATAAGGCTGCTTTTTTTTTATTCTTTTTAGCAACATATTGCTAAGTTAAAGCCCTGTATATCAATATGATATATGGGGCTTTAGCATTGATAAGCACTCTGGGAAATATTACTTACCTTTGTCCACTGTAAGCTTACAATAGAGAGATAAAACAATAACTAATTTCAAAAATTGCTACTATGGAAATAATTGAGAAGCAAGTAGAAAAGGTAAAAGAAGTTCCTACTGATGGCTGCTATGGCTATGGTTATGGTAGAAGAGACATCAATGGTAAGGCTAATGCAGGTCTTACTCTTGGTATCATAGGTACTGCACTTGGTGCTTGGGCACTATTTGGTAACAGAAGAGGCAGTGGTCTACTAGGTCTTGCTGGTTCAGGCATGGGTGGCTCAAATATCAATATTAATGGTCTTGAGACTGGTCTTGGGACAGCTAATGGTATAACTTCTCCTTCTGCTTTCCAAGCATGGGAAAAGAGCTGTGAAGATGCTTTGGCTCTGCAAGGAGCTATTTACACTCAGGCTCTAAATTATCAGAATAATAGATTTGCTGATAGACAAACTCTGAACTCAGAGTTATTCAGTTTGTGGAAGGGACAGGTTGATGCTGACTTTGGTTTATATAAGAGCACAAGAGATGGCTTTGATGTAATGGCTGCAAAGCAAAATCAAGATGCTTTCAATCTGTATAAGTCTCAAAGAGATGCTGATGATAGCATTAGAAAGGAACTAAGTGACTTGAAGGCTCAGGTAGCTATCAATGCTGCTGTAAGACCATACCAAGACAAGCTCATCCAATGTGAAATTGACAAGGCATTTACTGCTGGTATTAACTATACTGACAGAAAGACTTGCAAGGCTATCTATGGTGAAGTATGTCTGCCTAACACTCCTGTTGTAACAGGGTATGTTGGTGCCAACCAATGTGGTTGCCCAAGAGTTGTTAGTGGTACTACTGCAACTGCTTAAAGTAAGGGGGCAATTCCCCTTACTTTTCAATACTAATCTTAAAAATGTATAGTTATGATTCCAATAAATCAAGTCATATTAGGTGGAGGGGACCCACTGCTGGGTAATAGTATGGTAGGTAATAGTCTAGATGAGCAATTACAGCTTATTGAAAAGTATAAACAGAACCTTGAGGCTGCAAAGCAGCTAAGACAGCAGGTACAACCTGCTCAACAACCTATATCACAACCACAAAGGATGATATGGGATGAGATAGATGCTGAAATAAGCCCTATGTCAGATGAACAGAAGACAAGAATGTTACAGGATGAAGACTATGTAGACACCTATACTAAGATACAGGACATGGTTCAAGCAGAAATTCTTAGCCTTGTTAAAGGTAGGATTGAAGCTACTCCAGAAGGCAAAGAGCTATTACAAAGGCAATTGAAAATAGTCAAGAAGTTAAAAGAAAAGATTATTCAAGAGACTAATAGGGAAATGGAAATGTTTAGGAAATTCAGGGAGTTCAGTAAGACACATCCTGAAGTGACTTATGAAGAATTTATTAAAGCAAGTATGTAATTATGGTGACTATTATGCAATTAACTGATAATCTGAAGTCTTATATTTCACTTCAGTTGGAATCTATGGCTAAGACTAATCCTATGATTGGTTTTATGAAACCTCTTATTACAAGAGCATTAGATAAGAACTTTAGTAAGATAAGTAAGGCTTTAGACCTTATAGCTGATAAGGATGGTAATATAGACATTGAGAATATCCTCACTGAAATGATGGAGAATCTAATGACCACTAATCCATTCACCTTCAAGACCTCATTTGTTGGAGACATAGAGATTGGTGGGGGAGAGATTAAATTCAATCTTCCACTAACCAATAAGAAGCTGGTATTGGATATGACAGATTTAGAAACTTTCAAGGAAATGTTAATCACTAAAGACTAAGAATATGGATGAACTTATGATGTATGAGTACCTAAAGAAGAAAGGTATGGGAGGCATGAATGAACATGAGTTCATGGATAAATTCAAGAATTTTATGACTAAGTATAGAAGAAGCTCAATGAGACATGGTAGTGAAGGAGACTTCATGCCTATGGATGACTTCTATATGAGAAGACATGGAAGACCTGATGAGTTCATGGATATGTTTGATTCAAGAAGTGATAGATTCTCTGATAGATTCAATGAGTCTGGCATGGGAGGTAATGATATGGATAAGATGATGAGATATATGAGGAACTCAATGAATGGAGAACACTTCACTGAATCTGAAGCTAAGTATCTTGTAGCTGATATGTATCATACTGAGAATGGCAGAAAGTACAGTGGTGAGAAGTTTGATATGCACAAAGCAAAAGAAATTTGTGAAAGATATAGAGGAATACTTCCTACGTCTATTACAGTAGCTGATGTGTATGTTGCAGTTAACTCTCAGTACCATGACTATGCAGAACTGTTTAAGAACTGGTTTGGTGATGGTATAGAACAGAAGATAGTTGAATCTGCTATTGTATTCTGGTTTAAGGATGCAGATTGCAAAGCTGAAAACAAGGTAGTAGAATATCTTGGAGAATACTAATAAGATAAGGGTAAGAGGTAATCTTACCCTTTCTTTTTGTCCATATTGCAAGTATTTTACTTATACAAGTAAAAGCAATTTATTTACCATGTTGTAGATATGCAAAACTTTACTTACCTTTGCACTGTTTTAAGAACAAAAAGGTAGAAGAGTATGGAAGAAGAACTTAGCTTAGATAACATCTTAGGAGCAGAGGAAATTGAGAATCTGTTTGTAGAAGATGAGGATACACAGGATACCCCACCTGCAAATGGGGAGCCTCCTAAGAAAGAGGAGGAGCCAGATAAGGATAAAGAAGAAACTACTGAGGTTGTTGATGTAGATAACTTATTTACTGATACACCAGAGAGCGTAGGTAGTGGAAAAGAAAATACAGAGGAAAAGGAAGATACCACTCCTAAAGGGGATGGCACTTCTCCCAAAAACTTCTACTCTTCCATTGCCAAAGCCTTGAAAGAGGAAGGTATCTTCCCAGACCTTGATGATGAGGGCTTATCTAAGGTTAAAGACCCTGAAGACCTTAGAGATTTAATTGACCAACAGATAAAGGCAGGTCTTGATGAAAGACAGAAAAGAATTGATGAAGCCTTGAATGCTGGAGTTGAACCTACAGAGATTAGAAAGTATGAGAATACTATAAACTTCCTTGATTCTATTAAGGAGGATAATATCTCTGATGAAGGTGATAAGGGAGAAAAACTTAGAAAAGACCTGATTTATCAAGACTTTATTAATAGAGGTTATAGTAAGGAAAGGGCTGCAAGAGAAGTGCAAAAGTCTTTCAATGCTGGTACTGATATTGATGATGCAAAAGAGGCTTTGAAAAGCAATATTGACTTCTTCAAGGATAAGTATGATGAACTTGTCAATGAGGCTAAGTCAGAAGCAGAACAGGAAGAGAAAGAAAGAAAGGAACAGGATGAAAAGCTTAAATCATCAATCCTTAATGACAAGGATGTGTTTGGGGATTTATCAATAGATAAATCAACAAGACAGAAGATTTATGATAACATAGCTAAGCCTGTGTATAAAGACCCAGAGACAGGAGAGTACTTTACTGCTATCCAAAAGTATGAGATGGAAAACAGGACAGACTTCCTAAAGAATATTGGGTTACTTTTCACACTAACTGATGGCTTTAAGAACCTTGATGGTTTGGTGAAAGGTAAAGTAAAGAAAGAAGTAAGGAAAGGTCTTAGAGAGCTGGAACATACTCTCAACAACACAGCAAGAACCTCAGATGGTAATCTAAAGTTTGTCAGTGGAGTTGATGAGGACCCTGAATCTTTCATAGGAAAAGGGTGGAATCTTGATGTCTAAGCCTATAGTATAGAGTAAAATAACTGATAAATTAAATTATTTATGGCTGGAAAATTAGGTAAGTTTCAAATGGTAGGCTTCCAACACTGGAAGGGTCTTACTAAGGAAAACCACCTTGGTTCTATCTTTCAGTTAGCTCCACAGAAGGCTACAAACCTAATGGTGCAACTGTTGGCTTATTACAGAGGAAAGACACTTGACACATTCCTAAATCAATTCCCAACAAGAGAGTTTGAGGATGATAATGAATACTACTGGGATGTTATTGGTTCTTCAAGGAGAAACATTCCTCTTGTAGAGGCAAGAGATGAAAATGGTACTGTAGTTGAGGCAGATAGTGGCATGATTGGTGTAGGCACTGCTCCCTTCTATTTGGTATTCCCTGAGGATTGGTTTGCTGATGGTGAATACATTGTAGGTAATCTGAATGAAATCTATCAGTTCAGAATACTTGGAGACCCAAGAATGGAGGGCACTAATGCAGTGTATAAGGTAGAGCTTGCTGGTGGTAACACAGCAGGTGTTCCTGCTGAAAGATTGCTTGCAGGTGAGAGATTCTCAGTTGAAGCTGCATTTGTTGAGAAGGAGCTTTCAAGAAAGGTTGGTGATGTAAGATTTACAAGCCCTGTTTCTATGAGAAATGAGTGGTCTGTAGTAAGAATCCAACACAAGGTTCCAGGTTCTATGTTGAACAAGAAGCTGGCTGTAGGTATTCCTATTGTTAAGGAAACTGAGGGTAGATATACTAAGTCAGTTGCTACAATGTGGATGCACAATGTAGATTGGGAAGTAGAACAGCAATTCTCTGAGTACAAGAACAATGCACTTGCATTTGGTAGAAGCAACAGAAATGCCAATGGTGAGTACATGAACTTTGGTAAGTCTGGTAATGTTATTAAGACAGGTGCTGGTCTGTTTGAGCAGATGGAAGTTGCTAATACTATGTATTACAACACATTCAGCTTGAAGCTTCTTGAAGATGCTCTATATGAGCTTTCTGCTTCTAAGTTAGACTTTGGAGACAGATACTTCTTGATTAAGACTGGTGAAAGAGGTGCTATCCAATTCCACAAGGAAGTACTAAAGACAGTATCAGGTTGGACACAATTTGTTCTTGACAACAGCTCTATTGGTGTTATTCAAAAGACTCAATCTAAGTTGCACCAAAACTCATTGAGTGCTGGTTTCCAATTTGTTGAGTATAAGGCTCCTAATGGTGTTAGAGTTAAGATTGATGTAGACCCATTCTATGATGACCCAGTAAGAAACAAGATACTCCATCCAAATGGAGGTGTTGCATTCTCTTACAGATATGATATTATGTACATTGGTACTATGGACCAACCTAATATCTTTAAGTGTAAGATTAAGGGTGACAATGAGTACAGAGGTTATCAATGGGGTCTAAGAAACCCATTCACAGGTCAAAAGGGTAATCCTTACATGTCATTTGATGAGGATTCTGCTGTAATTCACAGAATGGCTACTCTTGGTATCTGTGTTCTTGACCCAACAAGAACTATGTCACTAATCCCTGCAATTCTACAGGGCTAATGATAAAAGGGGAGTAGGATAAGCTCCTACTTCCCTTATTTTATTTCAAAAAGTTAAGGAGAAGATATGGCAGAAAAGAAAATGGAAGAGAAGGTGGATTATACTGTACCTGACTTTGATATAGACAATACAGAGACTCCACTTCAGGAAGTACCAAAAGAAGAGGCTACTGTAAAAAGCCCTAAGAAGACACAAAAGAGAGTAGAGGTATCTGATGATGCCTTAGTTAGTTGTCTGAGAAATGAGAGAATTATTGTAAGACATGTGCCTAAGCTGACAGGTATGTGGGGTAATAACCCTAAGCATGTATTGTCAGGAGGTATGGCAGAAGGTGCAGTTAGAACATTTGTAGTACCAAGATTATCTTCAGGTATGTTTGTTAATGTCCTTACAGACAAGGAAAAGGCATTTCTTGAGGAAATAATGGGTCTTGAATATAATGCACTAAGTATCTATAAGAAGGTAGATAACTTTTGGGATGATTCCAATGAGAATGGTATCAATAAGGTAAGATTGACAAAGCAGGATAACTACTTCAATCTATCTGACCCAGAGGATTATATCAGATATAAGATACTATTAGCCAACAAGGATTATATTGCTCCTTCATTGCAAGCATTGCAAGATACTCCTAAGGCTACTTACCAGTTTGTTATCATTTCTGAGGGTGAAGAGACTAAGGTTGCTAAGAACAATATGAGCACTACAATGATGTGCTACAAGGAGTTTGGTAAGATTGAGGATGATGTTGATACATTAAGAGTTATTGTTGAGACCATTGATGGTAGACCTACATCACAGACTGCTAAACTTGAATTCTTACAGACTAAGGTTAATAACTTGATACAGACTGATAGCAAGATATTCTTGAAGGTTATTACTGACCCAATGCTTTCTACAAAGGTTCTTATCAAGAGAGCTATAGAGGCAGGTCTGATTTCTAATAGGGGTAATTACCTATACTTGAGAAAGGATAATACTCCACTTTGTGAGGCTAATGAAGAGCCTACATTGAATGTAGCAGCTAAATACTTAAACTCTCCTAAGCATCAAGAAGTTAAGTTTGCTTTGGAAGCTAAGCTGAAGTAAGAAAAAGAGTATGACAACACAGGAATTTTCTAATGAATTTGATGTTCTGTATAACAATATAATGAGCAATCAGGCTCCAGGTCTTGATGAGTATGAGAAGTCTGTCTTTCTAACTAAGGCTCAATCAGAGATATTGAAAAATTATTTCAATCCTAAGGGCAATAAGTATGGACAGGGATTTGATGAAAGTGCCAAGAGGCAGATAGATTTTTCTACTCTGATAACTGTTGCTAAACCATCACAACAAACCTCTGTTGAGGGATATGTCAAATTTGATGATAGAAGCAAGCTCTACAAAATGCCTAAAGATATTCTATTTATGTTGAATGAGACAGGCATTAGTACTGTAGATGGAGTTAAGAGACTGATTAGTATAATTCCTATGAATTATGAAGAGTATGCAAGACTTATGTCTAAGCCTTGGAAGCAGCCCCTAAAGAATCAAGGTTGGAGACTATTCCAATCTACTGGTGGGGTTGATTTTATCTCTGAGGTAGTCATTAAATATGATAGTACTTTGACTGATTACAAGATTAGATATGTGAAGAGACCAAAGCCTATCATACTTGCAAATCTGGCTGATGAGTATTCTAATGTATCTATTGAAGGAATAAATACTATCACAGAATGTGAATTAGACCCTATTCTTCACCCAGAAATTCTTCAAAGAGCAGTAGAACTTGCAAAGTCTGCTTATACAGGAGACTTGAAGAGTAGTGTAGAACTTGGTCAAAGAAGTGAATAATGACAACTGAAGAATTTTCTAATGAGTTTGACACCTTACTGAATAGCTATTCTACCATAGAGGCATTTGGAAAGACACCCAGCACTGTTGAGCTTGATGAATATGAGAAATCTGTATTTCTCACTAATGCTCAAGAAGAGATAGTGATAGGTATGTATAATGGTAAGAATCCATTTGGAGACTCATTTGAGAGGACTGAGGAAATCAGAAGATACTTGAGTGACCTAATAAAGACTTACACAACTACTGATAAGAAAGTAGGATATACAGGACTGTCCAAATCCTCAGTATTCTTTGAATTACCTGATGACTTATGGTTCATAACCTATGAAGCAGTTAATTTGAAGGATGATGGATTAGGATGTATGAGTGGTGAAGACATCTCTGTAATACCAATTACTCAGGATGAGTACCATAGGATAAGAAAGAATCCTTTCAGGGGTACTAATGAAAGAAGAGCTTTAAGGCTTGATTTGAGTGGTAAGGTAGTAGAGATAGTATCAAAATATAATGTGGAGAGTTATCTTGTTAGATACCTTTCAAGACCTGCTCCCATTATATTAACTGATTTGACAGATAATCTGTCAATCAATGGCATAAGTGTAAAAACAGAATGTGAATTGAACCCTGTAATACATAGAGCTATACTTGAGAGAGCAGTAAAACTTGCCATCATAAGTAGGGTTCCAAATACAGGAAAAGAATAAAACTATTGTATAATTTAATATTAAATTAAAATGGCAACATTTAGTACAAATCAAGTAAGACAGCTTTATGTAGTAAAGTCAACAGAAAATGATGCTACTCATGTGCTTTCTTCAGATGTAGCAGAAAATGATGCTACTCATGTGCTTTCTTCAGATGTAGCAGGAAAGGCTTCTTTACAATTTGATACTGCTAAAAATCATATGTACCTTGAATATAAAGGTGCAGATAACCTGATGAGAAGTGACCTTATAGACATAAATAATATCTTGTATGCAAAGAGTACTAAGGCAGCAAGTATGGACTATAAGATGAAGTCCTCTACTATTAAATTGGATGCTAATGTAAATGGTGGTGCCCCTGCTGCTGGACAGGATTACATCCTAAGAATTGCTTTCAGACAATATGTTGGTATGTCTGATGAAAACCAGTATTTTAAATATGGTATGGTCCATGCTTATGCTGGAATGCAAGCTGATGAGTTCTATAAGGCTTTGGCTCAATCTCTGGCTAAAAACTTTAGTAGAGAGGTTACTCCATTAATTAAGATTGAGGTGCATAGTACTGCAACCTCCTCAAAGGGAGGTTTTGATGGTGATGGATATATGGTAGTTACTCCATCCACTAAAGATAATGGAAAACAAGATAATACTAATCCATACTATAATGGCTCTGATGAAATAGTTGTTGATATTGACAGTATAAGAATTACTGAAGTAGAGCAACCTTGGAAACTTGGTGTTATGGCACAAACCCCAGTGTATTTTACTGTGCAACCAACTACAATAACAGTCAATGGAGATGAAAGAATCTGGGCTACTGTAACTGACAGTACTAATGGAACATTAGGTAATGGCAAGAATATTGCTGACCTTGAATATTTCTGTATGGGTGAAAGAGGAGACATCTATAGAGGAATAGGATTCCCTAATAACATTGTTACTACTTATCTTGTAGACCCAACCAAGAAATATTCAGTACTTGATATTCATTATGCCTATGTTGGTTCTAATGAGGCAGTACAGAAATCTGAAAAGACTATAACTTTAGTATGTGATGACTCTGCTAAAGTAAACTTGAACAACTTAATCACAATGTTTAATACTGCTACTGGAAATAGATTCAATGTAGCTCAGGTCTAATATTAATTAGAGAGGGGTTAGCCCCTCTTTTTTTTTTTCTTTTAAATTATGGTACAATTTAATGAGTTAAGAATAACCCCTGATGGGCAAAAGCTGATTATAAATGTATCTGTCGAGGACTTAGAATATTACACAAATGTATATCTTGATACTATACAGATAGACACTCAAGATACCTTTGTTGAGTCTGGTCCGAGTAGTAAAGTTGCATATACAGAAGTTATAGGAGGAAATACTAAATCAGTCAGATTAGAACTGGGAACAGGAGACTTATCTCCAACTCTTAATGGCAATCTTTTCTTTGTGTATATTAGGACTAAGGGCACTCCTGCTGCAAATACTCCTTGTGGAATGGATAATATCACAAAATTAGGAGTTGTATCTCCTCTGTACCAACATGCCTTTAGTTACATTAAAGAATTGAGTGATACTTGTTCTATTCCTAAGAACTTCATCAACTATATACTTCAATATAAGGCATTTGAACTTGCTGTAAAGACAGGTCATTATACTGAGGCAATAAAGTATTGGAAGAGATTCTTTATGGGAATTAAAGACTCAGTGATAACCCCTAATTGGGGATGCTATGGACAAGGTACTTAATGAATCACTTACAAGATATTTCAATGTCCTATCAAAGTTAGGATATATGAGTTATTCAGAGGTAGATAAACTATTGGTGCTGATATTCATATATGATTTGCTTGAGAGTGATTGTAAGTCCTTTATAACAGAAGAAGAGTATAGAATTTTAGATAGTGCCCTATACTGTCTATATGGTTCTACTTGCTTAATACCTTATCCAGAGTATATAGCAAACACTTCAATCTCTTGTACAGGCAAGTCAGTATAATTATTACATTAATACTTCTGACATAAAAATAGTAAAATCCTTGTGTAACTGATAATAATTACTTATCTTTGCACAAGGATTTTTAGTTATAGTAAATAATGATGTTATGAGTACATATAAAGAATTAACCTACATGGTACTTGATGAATTGAAACTGTACTCAGATGATGCCCTATATACAGAGGAGCATGTTATGTTTCTATTTGGTAAGTATAGGACATTCTTACTGAAACAGAGATATTCAGATGTAAAGAAGCAGATACCTGAGAGTAACTATCAGACTATATGCTTGGATTTAATTGAGGTGCCTGCTATATCAGGTGAGCCTTGTGAAGGTGGTTCTTATCTAAGAAGTAAGGAGAAGATACCTTTCCTAATGAAGATAGGTAATCCTATGGTGTACCCAGTTGATTATTATCAAGGGGAGATTACTTATGTAAGTAGAGAAAGGATGAGATATGTGGGATATAATAAGTATCTGAAAAATATCATCTATGCTTCTATTGGTCCAGATAATTACCTATACTTTAAGTCTTTCAATCCACAGTACTTGTACCTTGAAAAGGCAAGAATGACAGGTATATTTGGAGACCCACAGGCTGCATCAGAATTGCAGTGTCCTGATGAGAATGGTGATACAGTATGTGATGTATTAGATAAGACTTTCCCTATTGAAGATGCTCTTATACCTCCTATGATTGAACTTGTAGTCAAGGAATTGTTAGGTGCTGAATATAGACCTAAGGATGAATCCAATGATGCAAAGGATGAGTTGTCAGAAGTAGCAACCAAATAGTGAGTTATGGAGTCTTGTCAAGAAGAGAAGGATAAAGGATTGGTTGATTTCCTAAACTCCATTAAAAAAGTGAATGAGCCAAGAGTTCATAAAGTTAGGGGTTCCTATGGTGTATATGATGCCTATAAGTGGATAAGAAAGAATGGCTGGCTCAATATAGGAAGATGTCTTACAGAACATGAGTTCTATAGTATTATAAGGAAAGTCAATGACTACTTAGCTGATAGTTTCCTTCATGGTAATGATATTAAGTTACCACATAGAATGGGTAGAATAGAGCTAAGGAAATATGATGTGAGAGTTAGTTTTGATGGTGAAAAGGTTAAGACTAACCTACCTATAGACTGGGATAAAACTCTTAAATTATGGTATGAAGATAAGGAAGCCTATAAGGAAAAAACACTGGTTAAAGTGGAGGAAAAAGAAATCTTTAAGGTCTACTATAATAAACAATTAGCAGACTATAATAATCAGGTCTTCTATGAATTTAATGTCAATAGAGAACTGAAGAAGAGATTAAAACAAAGAATAAAAGAAGGAAAGATAGATGCTTTCAAGATATAATTATGGTAAAAGAATATAACTACATAAATATAAGAGAAGCTCTAAGTAGAGTACTAAGACATCCTCTTCTTCAAGATGTAACTCTTGAGCAGGCTGTACAATATACCATTGACTTCATTGGTATATTTGGTATGCCAAAGTTATATCAAGATAAGGAAGAGGTTCTTCATATAGAGGACTTTAGAGCTAAGCTTCCTTGTGATTTAATATCTATCAATCAGATTAAAGAGTGTAAAACTGGTGTATGCCTTAGAAGCATGACAGATAATTTCATGCCAAGAGAACACTATGACAGAAGTGCTGGCTATAAGATACCACAAGAGTTGTCCTTCAAAACACAAGGACAAGCACTGTATGTATCCTTCAAGACAGGAGATGTATCAGTGTCCTATAAGGCAATTCCAGTAGATAAGGATGGATTTCCACTACTTATTGATAACCCTGTATTCCTGAAGGCTCTTGAAGCATATATCAAGAGAGAAGCATTTACTATTCTATTTGATATGGGTAAGATTGCACCTGCTGTATTACAGAATGCTCAGCAGCAATATGCTTGGTTGGCTGGTCAATTGCAGAGTGAATTTACTATTCCATCACAGTCTGAGATGGAGAGTATATCAAGAATGTGGAATACACTCATACAAAGGACAAGTGAGTTTAATAATGGATTTTCATCTCTTGGTAATAAGGAATATATTAAACTACAATAACTATGCAGAAACAAGCTATTTTTAAGACAAAGGGAATGCAGAGGGACCTATCATCTTCTGCATTTAACTCTGGATATGCTTATGAAAATAAGAATGTCAGAGTAATGCCAACTGATGAAAGTACTCTGCTTAGTTTGGTAAATGAAAGAGGTAATAAAAAATCAAGTATAGCTGGTATAGGGGATTACATAGAGGGTATTCCTATAGGTCAATCACTTATTAATGATGAGCTTATAATATTCTCTTATGGAGAGAAAACAGAATTACCAGAGGTAGATATTGAAGCAGAAGAATCTACAGTAACTGATATTGTAGCTGAAGAGTCTAATATAGAGATTGAAACAACTCCACTAGATAAAATATATAAGCTATGGTTTGATAATGGAAACTTAACAGGTAAATTACTATATAAGGGTGACTTAGGGTTTGATTATAAGCACCCTATAGAGTCTATATCATTCTATGAAAACTCTGATATTAGAAAGATTTACTGGACAGATGGATTGAATCAACCAAGAGTTATTAATGTAGCTGCTGCATCTGCTGTAGTAAATAAGTGGAAAGATGACTCTTTTAACTTTGTAAGAACTTTAAAATTAAAGGAAAAAGTTTCTATAGACAGAAGTCTAGTAGCCAATGGTGGCTTTTCTCCGGGTGTTATACAATATGTATTCACATACTTTGATAAGTATAGTCAGGAAACTAATATATTCTATGCTTCCCCTCTCTATTACATATCCTATAACAATAGGGGAGCTAGTCCAGAAGATAGTGTAAGTAATAGTTTTAATATCAGTATAGTAAATCCTGATAATTCTTTTGATTATGTCAGAGTTTATTCTATACATAGAAGCAGTATAAATGCTACACCTACAGTTAAGAGAGTAGTAGATTTGGCTATACCTATTTCAGGTACCTATACATATAAGACTACTTCATTGTCTTTTATAGGAAGTCCATACACAATAACTCTTTATAAGAGAAGTGATGGAAGTTCATTGAAATTATCTGAGGTAAGTACTAGTAGTTATATATCTTTGAGTGGAGATACTTATAGTAGAATCACATTCAGTAATGGTGATAGTATAGCATTATCAAGTGGTAAAACATTTATATTATCTTTTCCTGAGGGATATAAAGGTACTGCAAACTATGATGATAATTCTGGGTTCTCTTATTCATCAACTGTTACTAGAAATGTTACATACACAGATAATGGCTCATCAGGAGATTCAATTGACCCTACAGAACTATTGTATGTAGGTGGAGAAGAGGTAGTGTTTGGCACAATGTCTCAGAAGGATAATACATTGTTCCTAGGAGATTTCACATTACAAAGAAAGACTATAGATTCTACTATAAAGAATTTCTTTAAAAGAAAGACTATAACATTCAGTACTTATGTGAAGAGTATTACTCCTCCTGAACCAAGTGGTTATTATCCTTATAATAATCAACTAAAGTTTAACTCTTATCAATTCAAGACATTTAAGTATCTTGAATATTACAGATTTGGCATTCAAGCACAGCACTATACAGGTAAATGGTCAGAGCCTATATGGATAAATGATGTCAAAAATACTGTTCATATAGACACCACTTTCTATAATAATAGCAATATTGGATTGCCAGTAGCAGAATTTACTCTTAACAATTCTGATATAATTAGTAGGTTACTGAATCAGGGATATATTAGAATAAGACCTATGGTAGTATATCCTACTATTAATGATAGAGAGGCAATATGTCAAGGTATATTGTGCCCTACTGTATATAATGTATCTGACAGATATGGTAATTCACCATTTGCACAATCATCTTGGTTTACAAGACCTAATGCCCCATTTGATGAATATAAGGCTTTTCATTATCATCAGAGTAGTGGAAGTGATTGGAGTGGAGATTGGGTAGGACTTGGGCAATACTTAGGGGACCCATCTACACACTCAAGGGCAGGTATTATGTCTAATAACAATACCATAGTTACTTCAAGTGAAGGGCAATATAATATTAACATAGTTAATAAAGGGGCTTGGGCTGAATTTAGACATAACAGACCTATTCCGAGCAATAATAACAGAAATGCAGAAATCCAATGTATTTGGAATCCTCCTTCTGGTCCTTATGTTGATGATACTGCAACTGACTCAGATGTTGCAAGTTGGGTATCTAACAACGCAGAGAATTACTACATTGACCAATCAATATTAACTTTCCACTCGCCTGACATTGAGTTTGATAATGAAGTAAGAAGTATTGATACATCAGGATTGAAGCTGAGGATAGTAGGTATGGTTCCCCTAACTGCATTTGCCTCAGATATTGATATTCAGACTTCTACTCCTGTTAATAGCTTCTATGATAGTTCAGAGCTACCTGCTGGATTTTATAAAGAGCCTATAGGTGTAGAAAATGATTTCAGTTCTGAGGAACTTAGAACACATCTTGGCGACTCCCATTTTGGATGGAAAGGGTTAATCTCTGGGGCATTCTGGTTTGATGAATTAACTGCATACAAAAAAGATACAGGTAATACTCATCACTATACTACTGGATTTGTTGTATATCCTTGGCATAGGAATGGTTCCCTTAATAATACTAAGTTTGCTACTGATGGTTATAGGTCTGCTATGCTTGACAAGAAGAAAATGTCTAATATGAGGTATTCATATAAGTCAGTCTACTTGGATTCAGGTAATATATGGAATGCTTATGAAAGTGGTAGTAGTGCAAGAACTGGTATATCAGGAGTTGCAGTATTTGACTCTAATGAGGTATCACTTATTAGATTACCTGCACAAGAGAACTCAGGTCTTACAGATATTAACTACTATGGTAATGTAGATAAGCTTCTTACTATCTCAAGAATTGGTGATAAGAAAGATGGTTATCCTATTATGACTACTGGTGCTCAAAGTGCAGAAACTGATGCACATAAATTATTTAGTGGTAATTATATGCAGGTAGATAATAGATTTACTGACCAAGTTACAGGTACTGACCCTGTTAGAATCAAGTATAAATCTACTCCTCATGCGGTGTTAGCCTTAAACTATACTACATCAGGTGCTCAGAGGGTATTACCTACTATCAAGGATGGTGATTATAATGATACTTGGTTTGTAAATGCACAAAGCTTAGGTGCTCCAAGTGGGCAACACATGTATTGGGATAAGTCAGGAAGTACCAAGAGTGTATCACAGGACACTATTATTACTGGTGCTCCAAGAGGTCCTATATCTGCTGTATCAAGTATTCAACATGGATGGCTATGGTTAGGAGAATTATATAATGATGATGTACAGAACAGGTTTGGTGGTCAGGCAGAAGAGGCTTTTGAGAATAATGTATGGCTACCTTGTGGAGACCCAATTTCTCTTATAGATGCTGATAGCAAGGTTAAGAGCAGTATTACTATTAGGTGGGAAGAAGGTGATACCTACTATCAAAGGTATGACCATATTAAAACATATCCATTCACTCTTGAAGACCAGAATGCAGTAACTGATATTGTATCATTCATGTGTGAAACAAGGGTAAATATTGATGGTAGATATGATAGGAACAGAGGACAGACAAGTAACTTCTCAATTACTCCTGAGAATTTTAACTTGATGAATGATGTATATTCCCAGCCTAATAACTTCTTCAATTATAGGACAATCAATCCAAATAAGCTGAACTTGGATAACTTCCATAATTCAATTACTTGGACTAGGACTAAAACTGCTGGAGAGTTAATAGATACTTGGACTAACATCACTCTTGCATCTACCCTTGACCTTGATGGGGATAAGGGAAATGTAAGGGCACTGAGAAGGTTTAATAACAATATACTTGCTTTCCAAGATAGAGGTATTAGCCAAATCCTATATAATGAGAATATGCAGATTTCTTCTACTGATGGAGTCCCTATTGAGATTGCAAACAGTGGAAAGGTTAATGGTAAGAGATATATCTCTGATAGAATAGGATGTACTAATAAATGGTCCATGTGTGAAACATCTAATGGTATTTACTTTATAGATGACATCACAAAAGGTATATTCTTATTTAATGGTCAGTTGGATAATCTATCAGATAGATTAGGTTTCCACTCTTGGATTAACAGAGCCTCTGATAGTATAGATATATGGAACCCAGTAGACTTTGATGGATTTGTTACCTACTATGACAAGGTTAATGGTGATGTATTCTTTATTAGCAAGGATGAGTGTTTAGCATTCTCTGAGCCATTAGGTCAGTTCAGCTCATTCTATAGTTATGAGAAGATGCCTTACTTTACTAATCTTGAAGATAGAGGAATTGCTCTTAATGTTGAAGGTACAGGTACATTGTATAGACCTTGGTTGCATAATGAAGGAGACTATAACATATTCTTTGGAGTATATCAGCCATTCTATACTACTATAATAGCTAACCCAGATATGCCTGTAGACAAGATATTCAATAACCTTGAGTTCAGGTCAGATAGCTGGGACAAGAATGGTAATCTGCTCAATACAACATTTGATACTCTAACTGTATGGAATGAATATCAACAGGGTACTTCTACTCTAAATAATATCTTAGGAAGACCTTCTAACTTAAAGAAGAAGTTTAGAATTTGGAGAGCTAATATACCAAGGGCTAAGGCAAATGGTAGAGATAGAATGAGAAATCCTTGGTTATATATCAAGTTATCTATGGAAGGAGAAAATGTAAATAAGACTATATTGCATGATATGATTGTACATTACTTTGAGTAATAATAGGGGAAGGTAAGTTTATTACTTATCTTCCCTTTACTTTTTGGATAATATCCTTGTATAATTCAAATACTTTGTTTATCTTTGCAAACAAATTAGTATGATATGGCTAAAAGAAAAGTTATAAGAAAGTCTAACAGACCATTTACATACAACCCTCATTACTATGCTTGGGGTGGTGATTTCAAGGCTGCTATGGGTGGCACAGGAGCATTTGACTTAAAGAGTACTTTTAGTGGAGGCAATGTTGCTGGAATGCTAAAGGGAGGCTTGGCAGGTGGCATAGGTAGTGCAGTAGGTAATATTGCAGGTGGTGCTATTGGAGGGGGACTTGAGTCAGGTGCAGGTAGTGCAATTAGTAATATTGGAGGTACTATAGGTAGTGCAGTAAGTGCAGTTAATCCTGTACTTGGAGGCATTATATCTGCTGGTTCAGGTATTATTGGAGGTCTTACAAATAGGATGTTTGGCTCCAAGTTAAATAAGGAGAAGATTGCTGAAGTTGAAGGAAGCAACAAAGCTATAAATACTGTTATGGTAGATAGCAGTAGTGCTGATTCAGTTATGGACCAGTGGGCTAATCAGGACTTTGGCAAAGACTTTACTAAATCAGACATTGGTAAAGATGGTTGGTTTAGCAATAAGGCTAAAAACAAATATAAGGAACTAAAGAAGCAACAGGATATTGCAAGAAATAGAGCATTGACTTCTTATGAGAATGCAGCAGATGCAGCAGATACTCAGTCTGACCTTAATGCTATGGCAAGCTTTGCTGCCTTTGGTGGTCCTCTTGGTATATGGGGAGGATATGGAAGTGGAGCAATAGGCTATGAGTTAGCTAAAGAGAACTTAGGTATTAAGGCTCTTAATGCTGCAAATAAAGGTAAGCTGACTTCATTACCTAACTCATTTGAATCATCAGAATTGAATACTTTTGCTAAAGGAGGTGAGATACATATCAAGCCTGAGAATAGAGGTAAATTCACCAAGTATTGTGGAGGTAAAGTTACTTCAGAGTGTATTGCAAGGGGTAAAAGAAGCAGTGACCCTGCTGTAAGAAAGAGAGCTACTTTTGCTGCTAATGCAAGGAAGTGGCATCATGCCTTTGGAGGAGATTTACTTACTCATGGTGCTGAGTGGGATAATGGTCTTAGAATAATTGGTAATGGTGGAACCCATGAGGAGAATCCAATGGAAGGTGTACCTATGGGAATGGATGCAGAAGGAACTCCTAACCTTGTAGAGCAAGGAGAGGTAATCTTCAATGACTATGTATTTAGTAACAGAATGTTTGCTGATGGTGGTCTATTAGAGAGTTTCAATCTTCCAAAGTCTTATGATGGCTACTCATTTGCTGCAATAGCAGAGAAGCTGGGAGAGGAGTCTAAGGAGAGACCTAATGACCCAATAAGCAAGAGAGGACTTCTAAGTTCTATGTCCAGACTACAGCAAGCCCAAGAGACTGTAAGGCAACAGAATCAAGTAGGTCAAGAAGGAGTACAATATGCTCATGGTGGTAGAATGGGTACATTATTTGATGGTCTTGGTGATACACCTAACTTCTTAGATGGTGTAGATTATGGAGATTGGCAAGACTATGGTACTCTATTAGAGCCTATCAATGCAGAAGATTTATGGAATGAATCTATGGCAGGTGCTGATGAGGGTGATAAAGGGAATAATAATAGCAAGCTGACTTGGCTAAGATATGCTCCTGTAGTAGGTGCTGCAATAGGATTAGGTCAGAATTTATTCAGTAAACCAGATTATACAAGTGCTGATGCAATACTTGAAGCAGCTAATCAAGCAGGTAATTATACTCCAGTAGGATATACTCCAATAGGTAACTATTTACAATATAGACCTTTTGACAGAAACTTCTATTTGAATAAGCTTAATGCACAAGCAGGTGCTACAAGAAGGGCTATTATGAATACCACAAGTCCTTCAAGAAATGCAGCCTTACTTGCAGCAGACTATAATGCTCAAGGTAGATTAGGAGACCTTGCAAGACAGGCTGAAGAGTATAACTTAGCACAAAGGCAGGCTGTTGAAACCTTTAATAGAGGTACTAACATGGCTAATGCTGAGATGGGACTCAAGGCTGCAATGGCAAATCAAGAAGCTGCATTAAAGGCAAGAAGTTCAAGACTAAGTGGTGTTGCACAGGCTATGGCAGTAAGAGATGCTGTTGATGCAAGAAGAGGTGCAAGTATGAGTGCTAACCTTACTAACTTCTTTAATTCTCTTGGAGATATTGGTAGAGAAGAGTATAGTAGAAACATGATTATGAGTAATCCTGCACTATACTACTCTATTGATAACAAGGGTAATGTTACATATAAGAATGGATATGAAAATCTTAGTGAAGCAGAGAAGAAGGAAGTAAGAGATGCTGCCAATAAAGCTAAGAAAAAGAAAGCTAAGGGTGGTTATTTAACTATTAAGAAGAAGTAATATGGCTAATTATAGTTTAGTAATAAATTCACAATTCAAGCCATTCTCTTACCAAGAGATGCTGGCTCCAACCTTGATGGCTACTCAGGCTCATCAAGAGTTGGAGAACCAGTATGGAGAGCTTGCTACTAAGGCAAGTGTATGGGAAGAAATGGCTAATGAGCAGACTGACCCTTATGCTTACAAGATGTACAAGACCTATGCAAATGACCTTGAGGAACAAGCAGGTCAATTAGCAAGAGAAGGACTTAATGCTGCAAGTAGAAGGGATATGCTCAATATGAGAGCAAGATATAGTAAGGAGATAACTCCTATTGAACAAGCCTATACAGCAAGACAGAAACAAGCAGAAGAACAACAAAAAGCACTTCTTCAAGACCCAACATTGATGTTAAGTAGAAGAGCTTCTACTACAAGTCTTGATGACTATATAAGGAATCCTCAATTAGCCTATGAATCATATTCAGGTAAGCTAATTACTGCACAGGCTGCAAGTGCTGCATCTGCATTAGCTAAGGAAATGCAAGAGAAGCCAAGGAAATGGAGAAGCATCTTAGGTAATTCATATTATGAAACTATGATGCAAAAGGGCTTCAGTTCTCAGGCAGTATTACAGGCTATACAGGATAATCCTAATGCTGCTCCTCAACTTACAAGAATTGTTGAAGATGCTATTAACTCAAGTGGAGTTAGGAACTGGGGAGACCAAGCTACTATTGCAAGGGCTATTGACTATGCTAAGCAAGGTCTATGGAGTGCAGTTGGTGAAACTCAATATCAGACTCTTGATAATTGGAGAGCTAAAATGGCTGAACAGGAAGCTATGCAGAAGAGGGCAGAGCAAAGAGCTGCTGCAAGAAAAGCAGAAGAGCAGAGACAAGCAAGGCTTAATAACTTAGCCATCAATCCTCTGAACATCTATAGTAGCAGAGAACTAAGCAAGGAAGAGAAGAAGTACAATGATGATATGAAGAAATACTCTAAGTACTTCTACAAGGAGAATGGTCAGTGGAAGATGAATCAAGAGGGATGGAAAGCTTACAACAGTAAGAAATATATTCCAGGGACAGTATCTCCATCAACAGGTATTCCAGTAACTCAGGGTCAATTTGTTGATTCTGACTTCAAGAGATTTATTGATAGATTAGGGGGTAGAGGTGCTGTAAGTTCTGATAGTTTTGGTCCTAATCAAAGAGTAAATGTTGGAAGATTATGGGGTAAATATGCTGATGACTCTCCAGCAGCAAGAACTGCAAGATATGATGCTACAAGGGTTACTGAATATGACTATCCTATTGCAGGTACTCAGCAAGGTGATATGAAGGATGCTATTATGACTGCTGGTAGAGGATTAAGTCTGAAAGAAGTAGATTATGATAGCAAGTCTAAGAAATTCAAGGATACAGGTGAGGAAATCACTATGGAAGACTTGAAGAGTGATAAATACAAAGTAACTGCTACAAGATTCAGTCCTTATGGTACTACTGTAATGATACAAGATGATAAGGGTAATGTGAGAAGATTCAGAATGCCTGCTGGTATCAATACAACTAATGAACAGAATAGAGATAGGGCAATGGCTGCTGCAAATCAATGGCAACAAGTAGTCAATACAGGACAATATACTGATGCAAGAGGTAATATACATCAAGCTACTCCAGATGAAATTACTTATGCACAGCAACAATATGCACAGGCTATACAGCAAGCATACTTATTCCATTCTCAATTAGGAGTACAGAATAAGACAAAAGAACAAGAGTTTAATCCTTATGGATATTAAGATATGGCAAAAGAAACTAAAGTAAAGGATATAGATATTACTAAGAGTGGTCCAATGACTTTCAGAGATTTGCAAGAAGCAAATCAAGAGCCATACACTAACCTTAGTCCTGAGTTTCAGTCATTCAGTATGAATGTAGGAGCAAATACTGCTCCTACTTCACTGTATGATGCAAGGGCACATGGTGAGCAGATGGTTGCAACTTCATTAGAAGGAACTGCTACACCTTGGGGTGAGAGCATGTTTGATGAACCCACTGCAACTGAGGCACAGTTTCAAGAGTTAGGAGATATAAGAGCTAATAACCAACCTTGGTATGCACAGATAGGAGCAGGTCTTGCTAAGGGTGCTATACTTGCAGGTACTACTTTCCTTGATGGTACTGTAGGTTTGATATTTGGAGCTGGCACTGCAATAGGTGAAGGTAGATGGTCTGGTCTTTGGGATAATGACTTCTCTAAAGCTATGCAGTCTGTTAATGAATGGTCTGAGCAAGCATTACCTAACTACTATACAAGAGCAGAACAAGAACAACCTTGGTATGAAAATATCTTCACTGCTAACTTCTTAGGTGATAAGTTTATCAAGAACTTAGGTTTTACAGTAGGTGCTTTCTACAGTGGTGGTGTTACTGCTGCTGGGTTGAAGGTAACTAAGTTACCTCAGCTTATTGGTGCTATTGCCAAGTCTTCAAAGGCTCCAGCAATAGTTAATACTGCTGTAGGTGCTACTATTTCAGCAGTAAATGAGGGTAGAATTGAAGCACTCAATAATAGTAAGGATTGGTTTGAGCTTCATAAAGCACAGCTTGATGACAGTCTAAGGGAAAGGTTAGATGCAATACAGGCTGAATATGAAGCTAATGCAGGAAAGGAGCTTGTAAGAAGTGGTGTAGAAGGCAATCAGTTTGTAGACCCAGCTTATGTAAAATATCAAGATGCTATTGCAAGGGAAAGAGAAGCTTACAATGCAGCACTTGGTAAACTGAATGAGGATAGACTAAAGATGGGTAATGCAGACTTGCTTATGAATATACCTATCCTTACTGCATCTAATATAATCCAATTTGGCAAGTTATATGCTAATGGATTCAAGACTGCAAGAAAGGCTACTAATATAGTAGGTAAGGCAGGAGAATATACTGCTGGTACTACAAGATTAGGTGCTGCTACTGCAATAACAAAGGGTGCATTATCTGAAGGTACTGAGGAAATGGCACAGGGTGCTGCAAGTAGAATAGCAGGTAATTATTACTCTACTGATGTAAATAACTTCTATAAGTCAAAGACTGACCCAGAGGCTGCACAAGAGACTTTGAGTTGGACTAAATCATTTGCTGAGGGAATTAATGAGACAGTAAATGATGGCTCTGTGTGGGAAGAGTTCTTTATTGGTTCTTTGACAGGTGCATTAGGTATGCCAAGATTCAGAAGTGTAAGAAATGCACAAGGTGGTATTCAGTCTCCAATCACTATTGAAGGTGGTGCCATAAATGAGTGGAGAGACTATAATGAGAAGATAGCAAGGGAGAATGAGATTGCTAACTACATGAATAGTAGGATAAACTCTCCTGAGTTTAAGAATTACTATCAGGGTCTTATCAGACACAATAAGTATCAGAATGATATGAATAGAGCTGCTGAGGAAGGTGATGAGTTCAACTTCAAGAATGCAGAACATGCTCAATTAGTATCTGATATTGCCATGTTTGATAATGCAGGTAGAATGGAAGACCTCACTACCTTAATTAACACAGCATTTGATACATCAGATGAAAATCTTGCCTCTATTGTGGAAAACACTACAACTACTTTTGAAGATGGTTCTAAGGTAGGTCCATTTGTTGATAAGAATGGTAATCCTATGTATGCTACCCCAGAAGGCAAGCAGGAAATGATAGAGAAGTTGCAGCAGAACCATGATGAAATGACCAATACTATCAACAATTATCTGAAGATAAAAGATGAGCTTGATATTAAGACAGGTCAGCAATTATCAGATGACCAGCTTGAAGAATTGACTTGGATGAAGTCTCAGATAGGCAATTGGTCTGAGAGAGCAACAGCCATGTCTGGAGAAGTAAAATCTGCAATAGGCAGTGTATTAGGTAACTTAGATTCATTCCTTAGATTTAATGAGCAGATAAGAGATTTTGAGGGTCAAACTCATGCTGATTTAATTGATAGATACAGACAGGCAGATGAGAATGTAAGAGCTATTCAAGGTGCAATAAATACTCTTAATCTTGTAAGAAGTCAGGATGATAAGACATTGGCTCATACATTGGCAACTAATCCTAAGTTTGTAGATGGTCTTGTTAAGGAGATTAATGAGGTAGATGAGACTGTACTTAGTGCAGATGAGAAAGAAGATATTACAACTAAGCTGAATGATATTGTTAAGTTAGGTAATGCCTCAAAGACATATAATGCAAAGCTGAAAGAGTATCTTGAGAATCCTCAAAAGCAAGTAGAAGACCATGCAAGAGCTGATGAGCAAGCTGCACAACAAGAGACCAAGAGGAAATCTGATAACCTAAAGGTATCTTTGAATGCTGCACAGAATTTACAAGAGTTCAGGGGTATCATAGATACCCAAGATGATATAGAGAATAGGGATAGAGTTCTAAAAGAACTTGAGGATGAAGGTAGTGAGATGGCTAAGAACTACAGAGAAACTTCACAATACAATAATGAGGTAAGAAGAGTTCTTAATGAGTCAGATGCAGAACCACAGGTTAAGCAAGATGCTATGAAGCTCCTTCAAGACCAGTTCAGTAACTCTGAAAACCTTGAACAGTTGGCTAATCCTAATTCAATTTATATCAATAATGAGAATGCCTTTGATGAAGATTCTGAGGGTGATGTTGAGTTGTCTGCAACAAGATTCCAAGAGGCTCAATATGCTTTGCAAAATGCAATGTCTCAGGTAAATAATGACAATAGATTTAAGGATAGATTCTCACCTGAATATAAGAAGCCTGTAGAGAAAAGAGAGGGAACTGTGAGAGGTGATGATAGAAGAGATACTACAGGAGATAGTGGTACATCTACTACTCCTACTGTAACAAGTAGTGAGGATTTGCCTACAACAGAATTACCTGTAGGTAATATAACTGCTGAGATGGTTAATGAGGAGAATAAGAAAGCCAATGAAAGGGTAGAAACTCCACAAAGACCAAGTAGAGATACTCTTAATCAATTCTATAGACCTGCTATACCTGAACTACACATAGAGGCAAGTAAGGAAGGAGACTTTAGACCATTTGATATTGTAGTAAGTGAGAGAGAAAAGAATGTAGACTTCTCTGGCATTTATGGTTATCTAAGAGACCAAGGAGCATTCAGATATGTAAATGAGGGTAATCTAAAAGCAGGTGATGAACTTGGATTTATGATTGACCCAGCATTCAATGACCATACAATCTTTATTGTAGATAAGAGAAACAATCAGATTGTAGGTAGTCTTGATGAGTCACAATACTCAGTAGATAGATATGAGGGTCTGGCTGGTCTAGAAGAGAAGATAAGAGGTGAATTCGTTAATAGAGATATTCCTAATACTACAGAATTAGTAGTAAGAGGCTTAATTCCTTTATCTAATACTTTGGATAAAAGTAATTCAGAGAAGGCTAAAAAAGTTAATAGAGAGTTACTAATTAAGAGATTATCTGAATTAACTTCATTATCTAGTGATGACCTAGCTCTAAGAGATGGAAGTAATATTGAGAAAATCTTTAAAGAAGCTAATGCAGAGTACTATTGGAATAATAGAAGTAGTTTTAACTTAGATTACCTAGTTAATTCATTAGCTTTAGCATTAAAGAATAAAGTAGCTAAATCATCAGAAAGATTTATAGCTACTCCTACTACTAGAGTATCACAAGTAATGGTTGGTAAGATACCTTATGGTACAGAAGAAAGAAGCTTAGCTAATATTCCTAATGTATCAGGAGAGGGTAGAGCACCTATATTTGGTATTATTAAGAATGGTACTTTAGCTACTAATGGTAAATTAGATGATAGTCTTGTTATCAAGCCAGTAGATATGAGTCAAAAGGAAGGTAGAATGTACCTACTAATTCCTAATGCTGCTGGTAAATATTCACCTGCTGCTGTAAGGGTTAAGCACTTCAACAATGAAGAGTTCAACCTAAATGACAGTTCAGTAAGTTCTACTCCTGTTGGAGAGGATATAAAGAATGCCATTACTAAGCTATCAACTGCTGCATCACAGGATGATGTATCTGCTGCTATGCAAGACTTAGCACAAGACCTGTATATGCAAGATATTATGGTTACTTGGTTTAGTAGTAGGGCAGGTGATGGTATTGTTATCAGTAAGAAGGTAAGAAAGCCAGATGGTACTTATGAGAAGGTAATCATTAATGGAAAGGAACAAATCAAGGAGGATAAGTATGATGTATATTTCTCTACAAGTAGTAAGAGTGCAGAGATTGGAGGTATAAACTTTGATGTAACTGCTCTTGAGGATTTGGGAGATACAAGTGCATTAGGTACTCCTAAGAATCCTGAGGATATATACAATGAGATACTTGGACACCTTATCAAGTTCAATCTTCCTTTACAGGTCAGCACAAGGAGAATAAATGAAGGTGCATACAATAATAGATTGATAAACTCTAATATCCTTACTTCAAATATTACTGAGGCTTCAGTAAGAAGTAATTGGTTTACAACTGATTACTTTGATAATGAAGGTAATCTTCATCAAGCTATAAGTCCAGCTTCTGTAGCTCCTCAACCTAAGAGGAAAGTAGAAACTCCTGTAGGAGGTACTGAGGGTGCTATTGCAGGCACAAGAATAGTATCTGTATTCTCAAATAAGCCATACTATGTAGACTTAAAGACAAACACTATCAGAGATGACCAAGGCAGGACTGTAGAAGTTACTGACAGTAATAGAATATTGTTTGACTTAGCTTGGGCACAAGATAACTTCGGGGATTCTACTAACTCTTCAATGATGGTAGATAACAAGGTTCTTACTCCTGATGGTAAGGTACTTGACAGGAGTAAGCAGACATATCTTAGTGGTCAGGAAGCACAGGATGTAAAGGATACTATTGCAGGCAGGAAGAAAGAAAGAGAGGACAGGGTTTCCAAGTCTAAGGAGGTTATCAGTGAAATATATGAGAACCAAAAGAGAATAGACAAGACAAGAACTGATGGAGAGTTTTATTATGTACTTGAAGATGATGGTGAATATCACCAATATAGTAGAGTACATAGTAGATTAGGTTCTAATTGGGTAGAATCTCCTAAGCAAACAGAGGCTTTAACACAAGTAAGAACCAAGCTATCACAGTTAGTTGATACTCCTGCTCAATTTGACAATTACTTGAAGTTCCTTGAAAACAAGTATAAGATTAATCTTGATGGTTATCAAGGAAAGACTGATGCTAAGAGTAGAGATACTATTGTGAATATAGTAAGAGATAAGATGTCTGGTACTAATTCACAAAGGGCACTTGATGCTGGTTCAGCAGTAGATAGTATCATCAGACAGTACTTTACTGTAAGGGATGTATCTAAGATAGTGAAACCATCCAATATGTCGGAAAATGCTTTTATAGATTTGATTACTTCCCTTAATAGGATTAAGTCAAACATGGAGCAAATGGGAGAAAGATTCCTTGCTGACAATATTGTATTATTCCAAAAATATCCTGATGGTACAAGAGTTGCAGGTGAAGTTGATATTCTCTCAGTAGACAAGAATGGTAACTTTAGGATATATGATGTAAAGACAAGTAGATACAGCTTCTATGACTTTACAGACAGATATGGTCATAAGGTTAATTACTTTACTACTCCATCTGCTACTCAGAGGATGAGTGCAAAGGATTACTATACTTTACAACTTTCTGCTTACAAGAACTTATTTGAATCTCAGTATGGTGTACCAGTCACTAAGTTGGCTGTAATGCCATTTGTATTGAGTTATGATAAGGAGAATGTATCAGCAGTACAAAGTGAAAAAGGTATTCCTGTTGCATACAATCCTGCTGTTAATGTACCTTTAGCAAGTGCAGTTAAGGTAGATAAATCTACAGAAACTCCTGCTACTCTAGCACAGGCTCAGACAGTATTGCCTATTTTTGAAACCTCATTAGAGACCCAAAATCCTATTGAGGATTTAACACCTGAACACAGTATGAATAATGCTGATGAGGGAGTAGGTTACTTTGAGTTGGATGGCAAATTACATAAGGGATATGTTACACCACTGACTGTAATTGATGGGGTTGAAGTTCATGTAACTAAGGTTCCTAATATTACAAAGGGATTTGGTAAGGAAGCTGCTCATGTAGCTTCAAATAGCTTCTATGCAGTATTCCCTAATGGTAAGACATTCCTATTCTTGAAGAATAATCCTGTGCAGGGGGGTATGACCCAATCACAAGTTGAGGATGCAATTAGGAAAGGACTTGAAGCTAAGCCTCAGAAAGTTAAGGAATTAGCATCAGAAAAGACTATATTGTTTGACCCTGATGCAGTACCTACTGTAAGTGCTGCTCCTATCACTACTGTGGAAACTCCTGCAACTATTAATCAAGGTAATACCCAGACAGGTGCTGCCTATACTGCTCAAAAGGAACAGGCAATAAATGACCATGATGAAGAGTTTGAGGATGAATTTACTTTAAGAAGAGTAGATGACACAGAAGCTACAGTATGGAATCAGGAAAAGGAACTTAATTGGTTAAGTAGAGTACTACCTCAATTGAGTGAGAATGATAAAGTACAAATAGTAAAAGGTCTTATTAAAGTAGGTAGACAAGGTGCTTTAGCTTGGGGTCAGTTTGACAAAGGTGTAATCACATTATCTGACATAGCTGCTGAGGGTACTACATACCATGAAGCATTCCATGCTGTATTTAATCTCCTTCTTGACAATAATGAGAGACAGGCATTATATGATGAAGCAAGAAAGTTATATGGTGAGAAAGATAATCTCTCTCTTGAGGAAGATATGGCAGAAGGATTCAGAGAGTATGTAATGACAAGACAGAATAGGGGCTTAGGTAAGAGAATACTTGATTTCTTCAAAGAACTCTTTGCTAAGGTTACTAACTGGAATAACTTTAGACCTTCCCTGATAGACTACTATAGAAGAATTAATGAGGGTAAGTATGTAGATAGTACATTCAAAGTTTCCACTATCAGTGAATTGAGAGGTGCTACTTCAACTACTACATCATTCAATACTTTAAGTAATTCTATGCAAGAGAATTTATTGAAGAAAGGTTGGACAGCAGAGAAGTTTGATTCAATTTCTCAAGAGGAGAGAGACCAAGCTATCAAGTGTATAGCCTTTTAATCAGTAGGCTGAAATTTTTTATAAAGGGGTCAAGAATAGCCCTATGCTGTAATTAGTATAGGGGTATTTTTGACCCTTTCATTTTATATAAAAAAAAAATAGGGAGAGGAGTAGAATTTAATCTACTCACTCTCCCTACCTGTTATTATTGCTTAAAGAATGGAATACCTTCCTCAGGATGTAAACCTCTATAAATAGTCTTGTTCATTGGAATAAGTGGAGACTCAAAGAATAGTCTTGTTGCCTTAGACTCTCCTTTATATCTGCCTGATTGTATCAAAGCATCTTCACCAGCAAATACCTCATAATTAAATGGATTCATAAGTCCAATTAAATCAAGAGTATTCTCAAGAGTATTAATGACAGCAGCAGGAGACTTTATAATCTTCAATCCTTCTCCAACCATCTGAGGTCCAGGAATCAATGAACCTAATTCAGTGTATAATCTTCTTGCCTGATATTCTGCCATCTTAGCCAACCAAGGTCTATCCTTGTCATCTGACCAATCCATAAGACCAAGTACAAGTGCTACTGCTAAGAAGTGTCCTACTTCAGTTGCAGCTCTTTTGATGTTTGCTTTCTCAGTCTTGGAAAGTTGGTTCCAATTTGCAGCTAATGCAAACTGACCTTCTTTCAATTCCTTAGCAAGCTGCATCAAGAACCTACCTGTGGTATTATAGTAACCTTCTGTCCATGCTTGCAAGTCATAGTTATATGTGGCAGACTTAAATCTTCTATTCAAAGATGGCTTAATCCACTTTCTAAACATAACACCCATTCTACCTACAGCTAACCTTTGTACTGCACTTCTGTCAGCCTTATTGTAAATACCGTGCATTCTCTGATTTATAGCAGCAGACTTTCTACTGAATGCTATAATATCATCTCTTGTAAATGCAGACCCATCCTCCTTAGTATAACCTTGCTTTAACTGTAACTTAGCACCTAATTTCTTGTTATTCTTATCAATAGGAACCACTTCCATAGCATCCCATAGAGATACTATCTTACCATCAGGAGCTTTCATTTTATAAGCATCTGCAAGTGCTAATGAGGTTCTATTCTGCATCCAATGCTCACCAGCATTATTCATAAGGAATAAAGCAGAAGTACCAAACATTCTACTGAACCAAGTCTTTCTGTCAAAGTTTACTTCCTTAACATCAGTCTCATATTCCTGCATTACATTGAATAATTCATCCCACAAAGCAAGTTTACTTGTCTTGACTCTATTACCAATCTCTGCAAGAAATTCAGGTAATGCTTGACCATAGTTTCTATCAGCCCTTAGAGTATTAGATTCATTAAAGAACTCCCCAGAGAAAGATTCAATCCTCATCATAACTCCACCAGTAGCCACATTGGAAATACCTGATAGTACATTGACAGCTAATGTATTAAGAGAAGTCATCCTATTAACAAAGTTAGCCACCTTTCCTTTATCAATCTTAGTATTACCAAATGTGCCTTCATCAGCCATGTATCTACCATAGACCTGCATCTCAAAGAAGTCATTCAGTCTTTGCATAAATCTTGTTTCATCACCAGACTTAGTGAGAGTAGATTCTACTTTCCTACCTACAGACTTGAACTTCTCAACCAGTGGTTTACCACCTCTTGTCTGTATAATCTCCCTCTCCTTTAGCATATCTCTGCCAAGCTCAAGAACATCAATTACCTTATTCATTTCATTGAAGTCATTAGCCATAGCTGCATAAGCTGTGAGAGTAGATACTATATCAGTAGATAGGTCATTAGGGCTTTCACCTTCTTTCATCTTGGTATAGTAGATAGGAAGTACTTGCACCTCTTTACCTTCAAAGTCCTTTACTGTAGCCCTATCTCCAAACTCAGTGTCATCTGTCCTTCTAATAAATTGGTCTTTAACAGCTTCCCATACTTGTGTACTACCTGACTTTACACCATCAGATGCCTTTACTCTTTCAAGTAGGTCCTTTCTGATTTTAACTGCATTAGTTAAGGTAGTGTACTTGTCAGGAAGGTATGAATCCAGCTTGGCTTTTATCTCCATAACCTTGTTGTAGTATTCTTTCTGGGCAGGATTCAAATTCTGATAAGCCTTATTGCCATAGATTGATACTTTAGGTTGCTTCTTTCCATTGACTACCTCCATATTAGCATCAAACCAAGCTTGTCTCTCCTTTCTGTACTTCTCTGCATTATCTCCTACAGGATTCTTACCATACTTCTCATTAAGAGACTTGAACATTTCTCTGACTTTCTCCTTGAATAGACCTTGGTTAATCTCAGAGATATAATTACCTGTAAGATTACCTTTGCTGTCTCTTTCAAACATCCAATCAGTGTTCTTAACTCCAGCTTGTTCTAACTTAATTGTAGCAGCTTGAAGCTCCTTCATAACATTGATGGTTTCCAACCTTGCATTTTCTTTACTCTTCTTGACAGCTTGGTCCATAACTTTCAGCATATAATCTGAAGAGTCTGCCATAGAATCAAGCCATCTATCAAAGAAAGATATGTCCTTGTCAGCTACTTTCACCAAGTCTTCAGCAGTCATAGTCTTACCCTTGAACTTACCAAAAGGAACAGTTATACTCTCTCCTACAAAGGGCTTAATAAAATCAACAAAGAGAGGCATTGATACTTCATTATACCTAACAAATAAGTCTCCAAGTAATGTAGTTGTGTTGTCTAATACAACTCTTACCCTTTGACCATATCTATTGTCTGCATACTTCTCTTCATCAATAAGAGCCTTCCTAATATCATCAGTAATATGCTTGTAACTATACAAGTAGTTTCTGACATCTCTTAGTACTCTGGCTCTTTCATTAACATTAGTAGCAGGAGTATTCTGTAGCATAGTAAGTCTGTCACTTACCTTAGATAGTTCCTCAAGAGCATTCTCTACAAAAGTATAAATACCCTCAATCCCATTGTTATCAGCTAATTCAATATCCAATCTATCAATGAGTAACCTTTGATTAGCACTAAACTGGCTATTAGGATTTCTCTTTTCATAAATCTTCAATCTTTTCAACTCATTCTCAATGATTCCTTGAAGTAACTTCTTATCTCTTGCCACTCTCTCTGAGGTACTGTAAAATACTCCACTTGATGCTATATTGCTAACATCAATAGCCTCATCCATGCTGCCATTAAGTATTTGCTGTGCTAAAGAACCAAAGTTCTTGTCAGCCTCCTTCATAGCTCTTTGTATAGGACTTGCACTAATATTCTTAAAGAAACTCTTAACTGCTTGGATTACTCTTTGCAGTAGATTCTTATAAGGAGCAGATGGAATATTCTCACCTTGAAGAAGATGCTTTGCAAGTAGTTTACCCGCAGCTTCTTTTGCCAACTTAGTCTCATCACTATGATATAAAGTATCATAGGTATCATAGTCCTCACCTATAATTTCTCTTGCCAGTCCATTGGAAGATATATTGTTGATAAGTCTTGTGATAAGTGGATTATCTCCCATAGCTTCAATGGCAAAGTGTGCAAATTCCTCAGGAAGTGCTCTTTCACCTTGAATACCATTAGCAAGCCTAATCATTTCAACAAGACCATTTGCTGCATTTCTTGCAACATCAAAGTCAGTCACACCATGAACACCCATTCTCTTTTCAAGGTCAGTCAAAGCACCTATCCCTATCCCATGAGACTCAAGAATACCCCTCAACCTGTTATTAAGGTTTTCATTGTATTCCATCTTGTCTGCATTAATAGAGTTAAGCCTGTTTCTTTTCTCAACCTTTACTCCAATGAATACTCTTGGAGATTCACTGTCTTGAATCTTAACTATATTAGCCACATAATCATCCCTATACTCTGAGTTCTGATTAAAGGCTATAGCCCTTTGTTTCAACCTTTGATAATTCTCATCATTGTTTACCCATAGGGCTGGTCTGTCCATTCCTTTCTTATAGTACCCAATCTCCCTATTAAGTCTCTCAAGTACCTTAGTTTCTGGAATGACTTTACTGAGATTAGTCTGCTTTAGCAAACTCCTCAATGTAGGTTCATTGTTTTCATCAAGTGCCAGTCTTGGCACCCAATCTCTTATAAAAGAGTCAGCTTTTGTGATAAGATATAGTCTTGTAGCCTCACTTCTATTGTTTGAAGTGAAGGACAGCAAGTCCTTAAATAACTTGCTGTCCACTACCTGACCATTTCTATTCTTCACCTTTGGAATAATTGCACAACTTCTTGCCATATCTTATAAACTATATAATGTTGGAGCACCACAAATACTATCACCATTCTCATCCTTATACTCTGTATTAGGCTGAATAGCTGTTACATCATCAGCCTTTGGAGCAGAAGTATCAAGAGGAGTACCATATACCTGTTGGAAAGCATCAGTATCTACCTCTGGAATAGAATCCCAATACTCTTGAGGCATATCTTGATAGTCAGGCATAGAATCATAATCAACCTCAGCATCCCCAAGGTCAAATCTTGACAATGTATCTGCATAAGGGTCATAATCTTTCCTGTTCTTATCAATTACAGTTTCCATCTCTTCCACATCCTTACCATATTCATATTCAATAAAGCTGTTTCTGAAACCTAATGGTTCAATCCTTTCATAGGTTGCAACATTAGTTTGTTCAGTACCTAATGAAGTCAGTTTGTAATAGACATAGTTTCCTCTAATTCTCTTACCTATATACCTAAAGAAGTCATAAGCAGGACCATCAGGAGTATCTATCCTTTTCTTGATAACTTTCTTATCTCCAAAGGTAGCATTATCATCAATCACAAATGCAACTTCATCCTTAACTTCATTATCCTCTCCTATGAACTGGACAGAGGCTGTATCAGGGATTTCAGGAACCAACTTTCTGTTATCCAAGTGGTTATAGACATATTGGTCTACAAATTGACTATAATCATCACTTGATGACAAGAGAGTTCTCAATGTACTTATGTACTCTGGGATAGCATTTCTCACTGCCACAGGTGCCAAATGGATGAAGGTTGAAGGTCCAAATGCAAAGCCATTTCTATAATAGCTATATCTGAATAGATTAAGAGCAAGTTTCTGAGCTTCTGGGTTATTCATATATAATAGAGATGCCCAATCCCTCATATATCTTTCTCTCAAAGTAGGACTTAACTGACCTACATTCTTAAACACTACTGTGTCTACAGGATTACTGTCATTTGCCCTGATTACCTTGAGTCTCTTAATAAATTCAAGGTCAGCTATATCCTCATTATCTGTAACCACTCTCTTGAAGTATTCAGGGAAGTTATTGATGAAATCCTTTCTCTTATCAGAGGAAGTTACAATAATATCACCTACTTCTGAGTCAGGGTTTACAATCAATTCAGAACCAAAGAATCCATTCTTTGACATGATATAGGCAAGCAGGTCATTATAAATACTGTTCATAGTCTTTACATTCAACTTACCAGTCTTAGTCATGTCTCTAAGGTCATCAATTACAGTTCTGAATGATTCAGTATATTGAGGGAAATAAGACCCTAACATTTCTTCTGTCTTCTGCAAGCCAAGAGTATAGAAAGCCTGTAAGAAAGGAAGAGGAGCTGACAATAATCTTTCTCTTAGAGTGTCAGTGTCAGGACTATCCGATAATAGACCATCAAATATTACATTGGCATTCTTCAATGGGAACTTGTCATTATTCTCTATTTGGTCTAACAGGTCTTTCACCTTCTGCATCTTCAACTCTGTATCTGCAATAGTAGGACCAGCAGCACCTCCTTGGGTATCAGACCTTGTAGCCTGTACTAACTGTCCCAAAGCATCAGCAGAGTTCATAATTCTCTTGAACAAATATCCAACTGCAACTTGTTTCTGATAGAACTCAATCTTTCTGAAATCAGAAGTCTGAGACCTGTCAGTAACAGCTTCCTTAGCAAGCATTATATTATCTGCAAGCTCTTCAATATAGAAGCTATTATTCTTGTAGTTATCATAAGTCAAGTCATTATTAAGAGCAGCCTTCTCCTTATACTTATCCAATACTTCATCAATGATGGTATCTTTACCTTTACCTTCTCTACTCTCTCTAAAATAGGTCTGAGTAATCTCTTGAACTATAGGCTGCATCATCAACAGACCTATCTCAATAGGATTATAACCTAACCTTGAAAGAAGCATAGAAGCATCAGCAGTGAAAGTATTCTGATTAAGTGCTGCAAGCACAGGGTCTTTAACATTGTCCACAGAAGCAGCCAAGAATCCAGCATTATTCTTTGAGATAAATTCCTTGTCACCATTCATAATATCATGTAGAGATGTAAGTCTCTTTCCATTCAATACAAATGAGCCATTTTCTTCATCCAAAGCCAACTGAGTATGTTGCATCAAAGCATGGTTTGCATTATGGTTGGCATAAATACCAATCAACTTAGCACCAGTCATGTTCTGTTGATGCAACATTACTTGAGTTCTTGGTGATAATGGGTCCATTTTGACCTTTGTTTTCTCTGCCAACTTATCAAGAGTATCAAGGTCTAAGTCAAATAGGTATGAAGCAATAGACTTAGGATAAGATTTTCCACCTTTCTGTACAGTCTTATTAAGTTCTATACCCATATCCTTTAATGCTTGAGCCAAGTCACTCTCATAAGAATCATTGAGAATAGTCATTATTCTTGCAGACTTCTTCTGATAGTCAAAACCACCTGGGTTAAGAATCTTTGAAGCTGTATCTGCATTAGTCAAGACTCCATACATCATATCTATCAGCAAGTTATTTCTTGCCTCAAGACTGTTCTCCTGTGGAGACTTATTGAAGTCATACTTTACCTTACTTATAATAGACTTGGCAAGTCTGTACTTCTCCTTATTCTCCTTGAACCATTCCTTAAAGTCATCAGTATCTGCATTGAGAATATCTTCTGCCAACTGGCTATGAGTGAATTGTGACAATACTTGATTGAATAAGCTATTCATTCTTGCATAGTCTTCTCTTGCCTGTCTCATATCATACTTCTTAACTCTGAACTCAGGTAACATGATATACATCTTATCCACATCAAAGTCAGAACCTGATAGAGTAGTAATCTCAGCAGGAAGCATGATTGCAGAACCATTCTGTTGAGGAAGGAATCCCTTAATATACAGAGGAGCCATTGAATATTTATCCTCAGTTGGAACTCTATAGCCAATCAACTTTCTTAGGTCATCAGGAAGTTTAGTTACATCAAGCTGGTGAGTAACTGGGTCCATAAGAGGCTCATAGAACTCTCTACTATATGCAGGCATATAACACTCTAAATATGCTATAGCTAAACTACCTTCTTCCCTTGCTTTCTTTACATACTCTTCATAATTTTCTCTTGTAGCATTTTTATTCTTCTTGGAATATGACTCCCAAGACATCAGGTTGCCATTTTTATCCTTGAATACTACATGAAGTTCATCAGTCAAGCCATAATCAGATACCTGAATTAAAGCTCCTCCTCTAATCTTCTGTTTAGTGATTCTACTCTTGATTACACTATTAAGAAGTGTCTGTACCCTTTGAGATTGTACAGGGTCAAAGAGAGGGATATTGAAGTTATTGTTCTCATCAAGAGTACAAGCCCTCATCATATCCATACCATACCTTTGATTACCTCTTATCTCTTCAAGTAAGATTTCTTCTACCTTCTTTGGGTCTTTGAATATTTTATCTACATCAACAAATGCTTGAAGAATATTCTCAGTATTGATGGCATTATATAGGTCAAGCCACTCCTTCTTAGTCATCTTTTTACCATTAACTTCAATGATTGTGTCATCAGAGATGTCAGCAGTAATTAGCTTTCTAATCTGAGTACCTACCAACTGAACAGCATCAATAGCATGTTCAGGAGTTGCAGTCTGAATACCATAATCTTCATAAGACACCTTATGTACCACATTAGGATTCTCATTACCAAATCCAATACCTGTGGTATCTTTAAGTCTTTGGATTACATCAGCCTCTGTATTAACATCATTCAAATCTATTACACCTTGTTTTCCAACCTTAGTAGTAGATTCAAACTGAACTACATCAATCTGATTATCCTCCATAAACTTATTTATGGCTTTCAGCTTGCCTGACCTTCCTAAAGGACCAGCAATTAGTTCGTGCATAGCAAGTAATAGGAACTCTGAGTTCTTATGCTGTACAGGAGTCTTAATTCCAGTATGACCTTCAATGCCACTGTTATTATTGACTTGTGTATAAACATAAGGCTTCTTAGTCTGCCAAATGATATTGAAGTCCTTAATATTCCAATCTCCATTCTTGAAGTTGTTATATGCTTGCTCCATATCATCTGTCCACTGACCTGACATACCAAGTATTGCCCTATAGGAACTCAAACTTCTATATGCCTGAGCATCTGCTACATTCACATTTCTAAACTTACTGATGATATTATCTCTGTCTATCTTGGTCATTTCATTTCTTCTAACCCTTTCATCAAGTACAGTCTTGATGTCTTCAAGTACAGAAGATACTATCTCATCATCCTTCAAGTAGATGGTTCTTTCCCAATCCCTACCAATTCTCTCACCTTTATAAGTAGCCTTAGTATTCAGTCTAAGAGCAGGAGCATGAACCTCCTTATATCTCTTCTGAAAGTCCTCAAGGTTCTTATAGAAGGCAAGGTCAGTAGTAGTAAGCTGGATAATTTGTGAAGTAGCTAACTTACTGTTCCAATAGTATTCTCTAAGTGCATCCTTAGCATTGTTCTTAACAAACAGGCTTCTTGAGATTGACTGAGCATCTTTCAATTCCATCTCACCTCTTGTTGCCTTATCTGTCAGCAAATTCTTAATCTGCTCCATCAGATTATTGGCTTCCCTACTATCAAAAGCACTATTATTGTTATAGGCTCTAAGCATCAGTTCCATATTGGTATTCCACAACGAACCTAAGGCATCTTTAGCCTTGATAAGTGCCTTTGCAGTTATTGCATTCTGCTTGGACTGACCTTCAAAAGGAAGATACTTGTACTTACCATTAGGAAGCTCATCCAAAAGTCCTGCCCTCATCCAATCTCTATAGGTCTGTTCAAAACCATCTTCCATCATGTCATTAAGAGTAGTTCTTAGAAAGTTCCTAAGTTCAGCACCAGTACCCTTGGATTTAAGTCTGCTTAGCCTATCAATGAATGTCTCTCCATTGTCATATCTGAGATTGTTAAGTGCAGGAAGGAACTTAAATTCTGCACCTCCCATACTCTTTATACTCCCATCTTCCTTTCTGACAATATCATAGTTTGCAATAGGTTCTACATTCTTATCTCCACTCTGGTAAGCCTCATCTCTTTCTCTAACCAGCATAATTCTGTCATACTCTTGATTAACCAAGTCTACTAACTTGTCAAGGATAACATCATCATAGGTTCTCTTTTTACCATTTTCATCAAGTACATCACCTGTTGTGTACTTTCTGAATCTGATAAACTCAGCAGAAGGGCTATCTGAAAGAATAGGAACATGATACCAAGCATACTTTATACTTGACTTTGCAGAATCAGGGTCTCCCCAATATTCTGTAAGAAGAGCCAAAGTATAATCCAAATCATCCCAATTAGTATAGTCTACCTTATCAGAGTTCAACACTACTTTATGGTTAAAACCTCTTCTTAATTCATCAGACTCTGCAAGTTGCCTTAGCCAGTCATTTCTCCAATGGCCATCCTTAAAGAACCACTCATAATCCTTGAACTCAGTCTGCATAAACTGCTCAAATCTCTCCTTGTCATTCATAACATTCTTGAGATTTTTAATAAGTTTACCTAAGTAGTTAGGAGTAACATGAGAATAGTAAGACTTATCATTTTCTCTGACACTACTTTCAATAGCATCCTCAGTTACTTCTGCCATCATACTTGCAATCATATTGTAAGCAGAGCCAAAAGTATTGATAAGGTCTCCTCTCTTCTCAGTACCATCCTCCCTTGTCTCAGATTTGACTTCACCTTTCTTAATACCACTAAATATAACATTCAATTGTGGTAAAAGAAGCATGATTGGGTCAGTAAATGTGATACCTGGAGCTGTCTTTATATCAGTTAATGCAGTTTTCAATACAGAAGGATTGGCATCAATACCTAACATATGAAGCAACTTCATTATGGTATTCCATACATCTTCTCTCTCTAAGAGTTGAAGTCTGGATTCTGTATCAAGGTTCTGGAACATATTGTTCAATGTCTCAGTCCATTGTAAACCTTTAGCTGCATTATCCTTGTTTATTTCCCCATTCTTCTCATACACACTATCATCATCAAGCTGTACCCCATTCTCATAGTTATCCCTCCAAGCATCAAGTAGATAGTACACACCTTCAGGTTTATTAATGGCAATAGTTTCCATCTTGAAAGTACCATCAGGCATCATCTTCTTCTTTTGAATCCAGTAAGGCATAAAGTCCTTTCTGAAGTCTTGATAGAACTGAGAGAACAAAGTCTCATCACCTTGAAGTAACTTGGTTACTTGTTTAACCCAAGGCTTGATTCTTTGCAAATCCTGCATCAAAGGAAGCATATCATCAGAGTTAATCATGTTCCTTAACTTGTCAATGAAAGTAGCATGAACATAGTCAGCATCAAGGTATCTTGTAAAACCTAAATCATCCTTTTCATACTTGCCTCTATAGTCAAGTTTAGGTACTTGTCTGATTACTTTTCTTACAGCTTGTGACAGAGACTCATGTGAACTTACCTGTCTGAAATTAGTCATCCATCCATCCTTATAAGCCTCTTCTTGTCTCCAATCCTCTGCTTCATTATCTACCTCACTGTTACCATCAGGGTCATCATCATTGAGGTTTGCATCAGCAGGTGCAATGTAGTTGGGGTCTATCCTAATACCCTCAGTCATTACAAGCAAAGTACTTGCTTCCTCAGCAAGAGCCTTATAGACATAAGGGTCATCAACTATCTTCTTATACTCCTGATTCTTATAAGCAGCTTTCTTCTTGGCAGCTTCTAATTTCTGCTCATCAGAGAACTTATCTGCACCTCTCATAGAATTGATTGCATTAAGTTCTTGCTGTATTCTGCCCTCTTCTGTATCTTGTACATAAGAATTGAAGATGTTAGCTACTCTCTTGAATATACCAGCAGGAGTGTACTTCTTTATAGCAGAGAATCTATCCAAGCTATTAAGCTCAGCCTGTAATTCTTCCTTCTCCACACCACTGGCATCATCAATTCTTCTCTTCAAAGAATCAGTCATTTCCTGCAAGGCATTATCAACTTCATTACTGAAGAATCTTGCAATAAGTGTCACTCTATCTCTTCTTGTTCTTGGGTCAAAGAGTAAGTCCACCTTCTGCTGCTCTTCAACAGAAGTAACCCTTGGAGTATCAAAAGAACTGCTAAGTGCATCTGTAGTCCCTGCACTTTCTCTAAGTGCATTTAATTTGTCTTGAAGGTAAGAAAAGAGCTTGGGTGCTCTCTCCTTTAATTGAGCTTTACCTGTACCTATTCCACCTTCAGGGATAACAATAGTTTTGCCACTATCTATAGCTTTCTGAATAGCCTCATCTACTTGAGACTTGAAGGTATCAAAATCTTCATCAGTAAAGTAAGAATCTTCTGAGGTTCCTCTATTCTTCTTAGTATCAATACCAATGGCATTATCAAGACCTCTAATAACTGCTTGGGTCATAGTAGGCACATAGTGAGTATTTACTCTGTCATTAGTATTATCACCAAATAAGAATACTTTACTTGTTTGATTAGCCACATCTTGTCTGGTCCAATTGCCAGAAAAAACCTCTACTCTTTTAGAGACTACTTTGGGACTTCTCAACTCCTTAATAAAATCATTGAGTTCACTACCTGATGGAATATCCTCAATAGACTTATTATTCTTATCCTGCCACAGTCCAACCAAGTTAAGTATTGATTGCTCTGTTTCATTAGGAAACTTCTTAGCTAATTCTCTAATTTCTGGTGTTATAACTAAACAACTCATATAATTAAAAGTATTATTTGTGCAAAGGTAAGGAATTTAATTGTAATACACAAGCTTTTATTCAAAAAGCTAAAGGGAGAATAAGTATTTAACTTACTCTCCCTTATAGGAATTATTCAACTACATACTTGACACCATCAAAGATTAAATATTTAATGGTGTTGATATTGACAGGTCTAACTCCAGACTCTTTATCTGTTTGTTGTATGTCCATATCAATGCAGTTATATCTGCCATCTCTTGATTCAAACTGAATCTTGTAGCCTCTAAGAACTCTATCTTCACCTTCCTCATAAGGAAGTACAGGGTTATTAACCAACTCAGTAATAAGATTCTTTGCTGCATTTGCAACACCTTTCTTATTGTTCTTAACTGTGTCAATGCTATTTGAGAACTGCTCTACAATAGCATCAATCTCTTCCTGTAACTTTCTCTTACTCTTAGGCTTATCCTGCTTCTTGAAGCATACAGTAAATACTTGACCAGAGTGTATCTTTTCAAAGATACTCCTAATACCAAGAGTACCATCCTTCTTATCTTCCTTAGTTACTTTTACTGTAGTCTCAAACAGGTCAGCAGAATTAGTATAGTTCTTCAAATAGCTCATACCAATCTGAACCTCTTCACCACTTTCAAAATGAGTAAGCCAAGCATTAGAGCCTGATACTCTGTTCACAATATAGTGAGAACTCTCACTAATAATGGAACCTTGCTTTAACTGATTTATTTGCTCAATCATATCAAATAAGCTTTTCTATATTAGACATAAATGTTTCAGCCTCTTGCTTAGTAACACCAATAGTTTTGATGTCTTCCTGCAATGCAGCAATTTGAGATTCCTTCTTTGCAATCTCTGACTCCATTTCTGCATGAAGATTACTTGCATTCTCATGTGCAGTCTTAAACATAGACTTAATGCTTGCCATTCTTTCACTGAAAGAAGGTGCAGCTACAACTGATTTCTTCGTACCAAAAGCCATACTTTTTTTTTTAGTTATTAATATACTTTCTTGCAATAAACTCTTTCATTAGAGGTTCTGCTAATTCCTTAGCCTGAGGATGTGGAGCACCTGTAGTACCTCTTGCTCTTAGGTCAAAGAAGTGATTCCAATCAGATACAAATCCAGTCATAACCAATTCTGTCTTTAAGGCATTAGGTAATACTGCCCTTGCTTGCTGTGGTCTCCACCCACCATCTATCAGAGAGAGATACTGTTGCTCTGATAGACCAATTCCAGATAAGAAAGTCTGAATACTTGCATAAGTATTTTCATCACCAGCATATTTGGACATTAGCTTACATGTCTCCTTGTCCCAAAATGCAGGAATTTCATAGTTTCCCTCTGGAATATCTAACCAATTAGGGATAATGAAAGTAAGCTCATTACCAAACTTGTCCTTAGAATAGTTACAATATCTTGTACTTTCTTGTGCAAAAGACATTACTCTATGCCTTACAAACTCATGGGAAACTCCTCTATCACAGATGAACTTAACAGTAACTCTCTTTTCATGGAACTCTGTGGGTTCACAGATATACTGCAAGTCATCAAGCCAGCCATTCTCTACAAGAACTCTATAGTTTGTAGTTATATAAACTTCCTGTGTAGCTTCAAGTTTCTCCTCATAACTATTATACTTGGGATATTTACCAAAGATAACTTTAGAATAAGGATTACTGATATACTTATTTTCTACTTGATTCTTATCATAATTATCTAAAGAAAGGCCCTTGTTGGTAACTTTGAGATACACAGTACCATGCTCTAACATAGCACCATGACCTGATTTAGTCATTCTTTCAACAAATGGTTTAGCAGAATCTTCTGTCATCTTATCTTCTGATTTATAACAGACTCTACCTACCTTCTCAATCTGTTTATAAACTCCTTCAAGACCAGCAGGCTGATTCCATATCTTAAAACTTGGTTTAATTAGCTTCATTGCAGAACTCTTTTAATTCTTGAACACCTAACAGACCACTATGTCTTTTTACAACATTTCCCTCATCATCTACTAAGATGAGAGTAGGTACTGTTCTCACCTCATACTTGGCTATAACATCATAGCCCTCTACAGATTGAACATCTATACTCTCATGTGGAATATCTGCAAGTTGGAGATTACTCTCCAGTGTCTTGCAAGGTCCACAAGTTCTTGAATAAATCTTTAATACTTTCATTATACTTCTTTAAGTTTAGTATGTTTATCACAATCTTCACACCAACACTCAGCATTATCAGTTATGTCATCTACATACTCATTAGTATTAGCATTTACCCATGCCTGTACCTGAATATTGGGGCTACCACATTCACTGCAAACATATCTATGGCTAAGACTGTTGGGGATGTATAAAACAGTTCCCATTGAGTTCTTATGTATATCTACATCAGGAAATGCTTTATGAAAGGCTTGTAGGTTAAAAGGTCTCACAATGAGATGAATACCTTGTTTAGTAGGTATTTGGGCATAAATGTAGTCATATCCTACTTCTTTAAGTGCCTCTACTGAAATATTAGAACCTTTCTTTTTCCAAGCCTCTGCATATAACTCAAAGAGTTTATCTGCAATAGCATTCATCATAGATATATCATCTATATCAACTACCCATTTAGGATTTCTTGACTTCAATTCCCCTGCTGCACTATTGAGTATTCTCCTTGGGTCTCTTACAGTACCATTCAGATTATACTCTGCCAACTTAGCAAGTAATAAGTCTTGCAGATTCTTGAAATCCTTTCCAGCTACATTGATATAGGCTCTTGCACCATAATGTTCACAGAGAAATATCACTTCTTCTTTCACTCTATCAAGATGCTCTCTACTTCTAATAAAGTAAGTTTTGATTGCACTCTCCTTTACTTTCTTGTTCTCGCCCTTATGGTCTTTGGCTCTCTGAACAATTTGCAAATGAAAGAACATATCATTTGCTTCATTGAAGTAGAAAAGACTCTTGATTAATTCAAAGTTGTCTATCATATCTTATGATTCTGTCCCACTTGAGGGAAAGTTATCCACACTTACTGTACCAGTAATAGATACAGGTTCTGAAGGAACAGCAGGCATATTGTCCACATATATCATTCAATTGAAAATTAAGTACATAGTCACTGACTGCTCCACTCAACTGCCCATTAGAAGAGAATGCAAGGGAGGCACCATTTAATGCCTCATCCTTGTTAAATTCTACTAATTGAATCTTAGTTGCTGTTGCCATATTATTCCTCTATAACTTCAAAGTCATCAACATTCCAGCCCTTTAGGTCAAAGATAGCATTAACTTCTTTCTTTGATTTAGGAGCTATATAATCCCAAGCCTTTTGAGGTAATACAATCTGCTCTTCAACTGCACCTTTAAGGTCACAGTTTGAGTAGTCTATATCCTCAAAATATTCACCATCTTCATCCTTTCCAGAGTCAGTAATCTCATAGTCAGATACCTTAATCTTTACAGTTTTACTAAGGGTGACACTTACTGTGACCTCAATTTCCCTTTCAGGATTATCAACCTGATTCCAGGGTGCATCTTTAGTATCTGCACCCATAGGATAATTATAATTGTCCATTATTTTTTTTCTTCTCCTTTTAATGTCTGTTACCAAGTTATTCTCTTTAATCAGTCTTCGAGCAATTACACATTCAAGATTCTTAGGTATGCTGATATGCCTTCCCTTATCATTCACATAGATAGCATGGTCTCCATTATGTCTATCATAATAGAAACCATTGAACTCTACTATCTTTATGAACTCTCTTGATGTATATTGTCTCATACTATACTTTCAGAATGTCTTTATACTTCTCATAAGTCTTTCTTATGACCTCTTCTCCTATTGGATTAGGTCTCTTTGAGTCCCTCTCTATACAGTCTTGAAGAGGTATAAAGAAGTCCTTAAATTCAAGGCTGTACTTTGGTCTTACTACATCAGGCACTACTCCCTTTGGATTATTCCAATCATCAAGCACTCTATTATAGTACTCTAATTCCTTGGGATTGAGATTCATATTATCAATAACAATATCAAAACCATAGGACATAGAACTCCATAGGAAAGTACTCTTCAAATCCTTTACCAAGCCTTCTCTACTGGGAACCCAATATTTACCTAACATATTTCTGATGTCATCATTGTTGAATCTTACTCTATGTTCAGGGTCTTCAAGTACCCATTGTTTAGCCCATGTAGTTTTACCACTACCTTGAATACCTCGGCATAAAATTATCTTTGGCATTGTCTTTCCTCCATATATTCTTTATGTTCTCTACAGTACTCACTACCTTCCACAACAGGCTTCCCACAAAAGTGGCACCTCTTTTTAGCATTAAATCCTAATTCAATACTTGACTCTACTGAATCTTGGATTACTCCTCTAATAATACCAAAGGCAGTATTCAGCCTATCATTCTCAAGAGGTGTAAGTACTCCTTCCTCAAAGGGAAAGCCTACCATACCTTTTAACCTCCAAAGTATTCTATTCCTTTTCTGCCATCTCAGTTGCTTCTCTGTCATATTATTTACTCTTGCTGACCACAGAGTTCAAAACTAACAAAGCATCTCTAAGGGTTTTCTTTTGAGCAGGAGTACAGCTACTCAATTCACCATACTCCTGTTCAAAAAGATATGACCTTAGATGGTTAGATAGTTTCAGAGTCTCTTTAGCCTTTGTTTTAACACTAACTTTAATCCCACTCATCTTTCTACCCTCCTATGATGGACTTAGAAAGACTCAATGTACTCTGCATCAGGAAATGTAGCATAGACATCATCCCAAGCTGCATCTCTCTCATGCTCTACATCCTCATCATACCTATTATTATAGGTTTCTCTATGTCCATCTTTGAAATGAATTATAAATGTCATACTTCACCACCTAATTGCTTTATCCTGTCTTTGATGTACCATATAGCCTTCTTCAAATCTTCAATCTCCTTCTGATTATCTGTAAGGCTTGCATCTTTCTTGAGACCAGCTCTCCAAAGATACTTAATGGCATTACCAATGGAAAAAGGATAGTGCCTTGTAATCTCAATACACTCTATACCACTTGGATGGGAGGTATAATGTTCAGGATGATTTACATTATCAGGTTCTTCTATTGGCAATCCAAAGTAGTTCCTAACATTATCATTGCAGATTTGAGACTTTTCTCCATTATCATTGATAAGTACAACACCATACTTGTGTTCATAGAAGTCTATAACTTCATACTCCTTACCCTCTGTATAATTGGAAAGACCAAGCTCATCACTTCTACCATAGACAATAATGTCTCCCTTTTTAAGATTTCTCGGATTCTCTATTGGCACTAACTTTCTCATTTTCCCAGTCTAAAAGTTTTACAAACTTGTCAAAGAAGTCCTTCCTATCTCTGACATACAAATGCTTAGTATTGTAATCCTGATAGATTAGTGCATCAAACCACTCACCAGTTGCAGGACATTTCATCCTGCATCTGAAAAGTGGTAAGTAATGATGACCATTCTTAGGATATACATACATCTTACTCCTTATCTCTTCCCATCTTAGTTTTACTACATACCACGCACCTATGGTACATAATACAAGTACTACTATAGGAATAGCTATTCTCCAAGTCTCCATATTAATGAACCCAACAAGGGGCAATTTCTGGTACAGCTTTGATAGTTACTTTCTTACAGAAGATTGCTGCTGCATATTCCATACACTCACTTAACTTCTTAGCTTCCTGCTCTGCAATTTCCTCAGGTGGTTCTATCAGATACTCATCATGTACATCATTAGGAATGAGGACTTTGAATATAAGACCATCATTAACCAAATGATTAAAGTATCTAATACCTGCTATCTTAGTCATTGCAGCAGCAGTACCTTGAGAAGGATAGTTACATGACTGATTATCAGAAGCACTCCTTCTCTTCCATAAGTGTTTCATCACTGACACATACACAGTCTCCCTGTTAATATCAATGAATCTTTCTTCTACCTTACCTGCCTTTTTAACCTTATATGAATACCTAACAGCTATTTCTTCAATAGGAACACCTTGGGCAAACTTCTTTGCAATTTCTTGCATGACAGATGGTGGAATCTCAGATATTACTCTGCCACTATCTCTTGCAGCTTTGTATATATCCCAGAAATCTTCCATACCATTCTTTCTTCTCTCAATACCTTTCAGTATAGGATAGTCATAGATATATGCCCTTAGCCCAGTTATCTTTGAGATTAGGATATAGCCTCTATTCCACATGTCTCTCTTTTGTACCTTGAAATAGCTTGCTATACCATTAAATCTCTTGAAATAGTTGTTATAAATCTCAGTCGCAAAGTCCACAGGGATATTACAATTAGTTGCCATTGTAGGAGCCTGACCATTATAATTGAAACAGAACCTTGCCTTCTTAGCCAAATCTCTAAGGTCTTTTCTTACCTTCTTGACATCCTTCTCTGCAACCCCATCAAGGTCTTTAGGGAAACACATCTTGGCTACAAAGGAGTGTCCATCTCTTTGGTTAGGGTCATTGTAGAATGCAATCCACTCCTTATCATTAGACAATTCAGTGAACACATGACCCTCTTGGTCTCCATAATCACAATCTACTAACAAATGTCCCTTTTCAGGGACAAATGCTGCTCTTGTTTCTTCTGTGGCTGGAAGCTGCTGAACATTGACACTCTTATCATTTGCTTGTGTAGAAGTGTCCTTGTTTTCATCTTCCTCCTCTGCAATATCATCATCTTTAGTCTTACCTCCTTTACCTTTTCCTCCTGAGCCACAACTTAATCTACCAGTATCCATCATTTGATTGAATGTTGGGTGGATTCTTTGTGTAACAGGATTAATGGCATCAAGGAAATTTTGACCAAAAGATGTTACCACCTTGAAAGCTGCTGAATATTCCAAGTATAAAGGAACAATACTACTCTTACTTGCCTGCAATTCTATAAACTTAGACTCCACAGACTTTTTCATCTTACCTGTTTTCTTGTCTTTAACCAATAGGTCAAATCCAAGTTCTTCAAACAATCTGATTACCTGCTTGGAACTATTCCAATTAATAATACATTGAGGACCAGTATCAAACTCAGAGAATAATGAAGGTTGTGGTAT